>Ga0194060_10001788_pt1 | contig 15402 bp, 7 predicted proteins | sample SepL225m_MetaG_FD_163427 | JGI IMG/M metagenome (GOLD analysis project Ga0194060, IMG submission 163427) | Anoxic zone freshwater microbial communities from boreal shield lake in IISD Experimental Lakes Area, Ontario, Canada - Sep2016-L222-5m | ecosystem: Environmental > Aquatic > Freshwater >...
TATCAAGGTTGTTCGTGCCCTTACAAGCCTTGGCCTGAAAGAAGCTAAAGACGTTGTTGACGGCGCTCCGAGCACTGTTAAAACAGGAGTTTCTAAGGCAGAAGCTGACGAAGCACTGAAACAGCTTTTGGAAGCTGGCGCAGAAGCAGCTATCAAATAGCAGCTGGAATTGTTGTCTTTGTGAGAGCCAAGGTCGCCTGGTGCGGCCTTGGCTTGTGCTGTTTCGGCATGCTGTAGTTGTTTAATCCTGATATTTCAGCATGTTACGTTATGTGCCTGAATCCAGTTACGATACCCGCCAAAGGAGAAGCCATGGCTTATTCTATTGCCAATAATCACCTATTGCGTAAAAACTTTGCCAAGATAAAGAACATAATCGAAATTCCTAATCTGATTGACATTCAGAAAGATTCCTACCGCCGTTTTTTGCAGCAGGAAGTCTCGCCTGAATCGCGTCTGAATACCGGGCTTGAAGCGGTATTCAGGAGTGTTTTTCCGATCAAGGATTTCAGTGAAAGCGCTTCTCTAGAATACGTATCTTATGCCCTTAACAAGCCAAAGTACGACGTCGATGAATGTCACCAGCGCGGCATGACCTATGCTGCTCCGATGAAAGTCAAAGTACGCCTTGTTATCTGGGATGCCGGTAAAGATTCTTCAGTCAAGGCTATCAAGGATATAAAAGAGCAAGAGGTTTATTTCGGCGAAATCCCGCTTATGACAGATAACGGTACCTTTATCATAAACGGCACGGAACGCGTTATCGTCAGTCAGTTACATCGTTCTCCCGGTGTTTTCTTCGACCACGATAAAGGCAAGACTCACTCCAGCGGCAAAGTTCTCTACTCCGCCCGCGTGATACCTTACCGAGGATCCTGGCTTGACTTTGAATTTGACCACAAGGACATTTTGTACGTCCGTATTGACCGTCGTAGAAAAATGCCGGCAACCGTGTTACTTAAGGCGCTCGGATACTCAGTCGAACAACTTCTGAACTATTATTACAAAAGTGAAGAGTTCTTTATTGCTTCAGATTTAATTACAAAAAGCGTTGAGCCGGAACTTCTTACTCTGCAAAAGACTATTGTTGACATTACAGATCCAACAAATGGAGAAGTTCTTATTAAGGCTAACCGTAAGTTCACCAAATCTTCTATCAAGAAAATGCAGGAACGTGGCATTAAGAGTGTTCCGGCAACGGTAGAGGATATTATTGGCCGCTACGCATCGTCTGATATAGTTGACCCGACCACTGGTGAAATTATCATTGAATGTAATAATGAAATTACTCTTGATCTTTTTAATGAGGTTAAAGTGCGCGGGGTCGTCAGCCTTAAAACCCTCTTTATTGATAATCTGCATATAACTTCGTCTTTTCGAGACACTTTGCTGATTGATAAAATCAGCTCGAGTGATGAAGGTCTCATTGAAATTTACCGGCGTCTCCGCCCGGGTGACCCGCCAACTCTAAAAAGTGCACTGGCACTATTTGACAACCTGTTTTTCAATCCCGAGCGCTACGACCTGTCTGCAGTTGGGCGTCTTAAGTTGAATTATAAACTTGGTCTCAAAGTCTGGCAGAACTGCATGGTATTAAACGCTCCATGCATGTTAAGCAATGAAGATATTGTAAGTTTTGATTCTTTGACAGCCAGACTGGCAAGTTCAAAAGAACCATTTTCTCAGTATCTTATGACTAAACTTCCAACTGATCTTGTAAAATCGCTCAAAAAAATGGAAGCTGGTCAGTTTGTATCTGATAAGCTTCGGGATCATTTGCTGCAAGAGTTCAACAATATTATTCGTGATAACGATTTTTTCCAGAAAGAGCTATTTGCTACGCTCGGACTGTCAAAAGCGACGATCAAGCTTACCGAAGCAATTGATCAAAGTGGTTTTGACGAGAATCGTCGTATTATTGAGACGCTACGTCGCAACAGGATGGTTTTTGAAGATCTGTACTCTTCCGATATCAAAGTAGCAGTCAAGAATGATATTCTTGAGATAGTTCGGTATCTTATTGAGCTTAAAAACGGACGCGGCAACATAGATGATATTGATCATTTAGGTAATCGCCGTGTGCGTGCAGTTGGCGAACTACTGGAAAATCAGTATCGAATCGGCCTTGTTCGTATGGAACGGGCTATTAAGGAGAGAATGAGCCTGCAAGAGGTCGAAACCCTCATGCCTCATGACCTGATCAACTCAAAACCTGTATCGGCCGTAGTGAAGGAGTTTTTCGGCTCCTCGCAATTGTCGCAGTTTATGGATCAGACCAACCCGCTTTCTGAGGTGACGCACAAGCGGCGTCTGTCTGCACTTGGACCTGGCGGTCTGACTCGCGAGAGAGCCGGCTTTGAGGTTCGTGACGTCCACCCGACTCATTATGGTCGAGTATGTCCGATTGAGACTCCTGAGGGACCGAACATCGGCCTTATAGCTTCCTTGTCGACTTACGCTCGAATCAATGATCATGGTTTTGTTGAAACGCCTTATCGTATCGTTCAGGAAGGTAAGGTTACCAAAGAAGTCCGTTTTTTCTCCGCTCTGGAGGAAGAAGGCCACGCCATCGCTCAGGCAAGTGCTGAAATTGATGCTGATGGTCGCTTCATAAACGATTACAACTCTGCGCGTAAGAGTGGCGAGTTTATTCTTGTTCATCGAGACGAAATCGCACTAATGGATGTTGCTCCAATTCAGCTCGTTTCTGTCGCCGCTGCGCTGATTCCATTTCTCGAGAACGATGACGCCAACCGAGCTTTGATGGGTTCGAACATGCAGCGTCAGGCTGTGCCTCTGCTGCGAGCTGACTCCCCACTTGTCGGAACCGGTATGGAACGCATTGTTGCACGTGACTCCGGTGTATCGGTCATAGCCAAACACGACGGTGAAGTTGAGTCTGTAGACGCGGCGCGAATTGTTGTAAAAATCGACGAAAATGAAATTGATGAAAATGGTACCGGTGTTGACATTTACAACCTGATAAAATTTGCACGTTCGAATCAGAACACCTGCATTAACAACAAGCCGGTCGTCAAAGTTGGCGATAAAGTCAAGCGCGGCGCCGTCATTGCAGATGGTCCATCAACTGACATGGGTGAACTGGCTCTTGGTCAGAATATTGTTGTCGCCTTCATGCCTTGGGGAGGCTACAACTACGAAGATTCGATTCTCATCTCGGAAAAACTTATCAAGGATGATCGGTATACTTCCATTCACATTGAAGAGTTTGAGTGTGTTGCCCGCGATACTAAACTAGGCAAGGAAGAAATCACTTCCGATATCCCAAATCTTGGCGAAGAGACTCTAAAGGATCTGGATGAATCCGGTATCATTCGAATAGGGGCTGAAGTAAAACCTGGGGACATTCTTGTCGGCAAGATCACCCCCAAAGGAGAAACACAACTTTCTCCGGAGGAAAAATTGCTGCGGGCAATTTTTGGTGAAAAAGCGGGTGACGTGCGGGATACTTCGCTTACCGTTCCTCCAGGCGTTGAAGGAACGGTCATCGGAGCCAAAATTTTCTCACGTAAAGGTAACGACAAAGATTCCAGAACCGAATTGATCGAGAAAGCAGAAGAGGCCAAGCTGCGCAAAGATGAACAGGATGAGATTCGGATCATCCGCGATTCGGCTGTTAATAAGCTAAAGCGTCTGTTGATCGGAAAAACGTTGGCTGTCAAACTTGAAGACAGCAAAGGCAACCTCGTCCTCGCCAAAGGCAAACAGATCACTGAAGAATCACTACAGAACCTCGCAAGTTCAGTCTGGAGCAGTATCTCGGTGAGTGACGACAATGAAACTGATGAGAAGGTTCATCATATCCTTGAAACGCTTAACCGCCAAATTGAGCTGATTCACACGGTTTTTGAAGACAAGATTCAAAAGCTGAAGCGTGGTGACGACCTGCCGCCGGGTGTCATCAAGATGGTCAAGATTTATATTTCCATAAAACGTAAACTGCAGGTCGGCGATAAGATGGCCGGTCGCCACGGCAATAAGGGTGTTGTCTCCCGTATTCTGCCGGAAGAAGATATGCCATACATGGAAGACGGACGTCCGGTTGAAATAGTTCTGAATCCTCTTGGTGTACCGTCCCGTATGAACGTCGGACAGATTTTGGAAACACATCTGGGATGGGCGGCAAAAGGTATCGGTTGGAAAATAGAGGATATGCTTGAAAAGCAGACGTCGGAAGAAAATCTGAAGTTTTATCTTAAAGAAATTTATGGTGATGATGAAGTGGGGGCGTTTATTGACTCCCTTGAACGTGCGGAATTACTTAAAGTTGCTCGACGTCTTCAACGCGGTGTTGCCATGGCTTCCCCAGTTTTTGAAGGCGCGAGTGAAGTCGAGATCAAGGCGATGCTTGGTAAAGCAAATTTACATTCATCGGGTCAGGTCACTCTATTTGATGGCCGAACCGGCGAACCTTTTGATAACAAGGTCACCGTTGGAGTTATGTACGTATTGAAACTTCATCATCTCGTTGATGACAAGATTCACGCACGTTCCATAGGACCATACAGTCTTGTGACGCAGCAGCCACTGGGTGGCAAGGCGCAATTTGGTGGTCAGCGACTTGGTGAGATGGAGGTTTGGGCCATGGAAGCATATGGTGCGGCTCACGCACTTCAGGAATTCCTGACCGTCAAGTCGGATGATGTTTCCGGTCGAACCCGTATGTATGAGTCAATCGTCAAGGGTAAACATACCCTTGAGCCTGGTTTACCCGAGTCATTCAACGTTTTGATCAAGGAGCTCCAATCCCTCTGCCTGGATGTTGATTTACTCGAAGGTGAAGAAGAACAGTAATGATTTCCTTGCCGGTGTCGTTATCATACGACGTGCGGTTTAAGACAAACGGAGGAGAGCAGCGTGGAAGATTATTTCAGCTTTTTTGATAAACCAAAAGATCCACTCCACTTTTCAGCTATTCGCATTTCGATTTCATCTCCCGATAAGATCCGGGAGCGCTCCCATGGCGAAGTAAAAAAGCCGGAAACGATTAACTACCGTACGTTCAAGCCGGAGCGTGATGGTCTTTTCTGTGCCAAGATATTTGGCCCTACAAAGGATTATGAGTGTAACTGCGGCAAGTACAAGAGGATGAAACATCGAGGAATCATTTGTGAAAAATGCGGTGTTGAAGTCATTCCTTCCAAAGTGCGTCGTGAGCGTCTGGGGCATATAGACCTGGCTACGCCAGTTGCCCACATATGGTTTTTGAAGTCATTACCGTCACGAATTGGAAATCTGCTGGATATAACTCTTAAAGACCTGGAAAAGGTACTGTACTTCGAGGGGTTTGTTATCAGTGATCCAAAGAACACGCCGCTGCAGTTTTGCGAAGTGATGTCTGAGGACAAATATATCCAGAAACAGCAGGAATACGGTACTGACGCATTTTCCGGCGGCATGGGTGCTGAGGCAATACGTGAGTGCCTTAGAGCCCTCAAGCTGGAGGATCTTGCCGTCTCTTTGCGAGCTGAAATGATTGAATCAACCAGTGAAGCAAAGCGTAAAAAAACTGCAAAGCGGCTTAAAATTGTTGAAGCATTCCGTCACTCAGGGAATAAGCCGGAATGGATGATTCTTGAATGCATTCCGGTTCTTCCTCCTGAATTGCGTCCTCTGGTTCCACTTGATGGTGGCCGTTTTGCAACGTCCGACCTGAACGATCTGTACCGCCGGGTTATCAACCGGAATAATCGCCTGAAACGGCTTTGTGAGCTGCAGGCGCCGGAAGTTATCATTCGCAACGAAAAACGTATGCTGCAGGAAGCTGTGGATGCCCTTTTTGATAATGGGCGTCGAGGTCGAGCTATTGCCGGTCCAAACAAACGTCCGCTCAAATCTCTTTCCGACATGCTCAAAGGAAAATCAGGAAGGTTCCGGCAGAACCTGCTAGGTAAACGTGTTGACTACTCCGGGCGTTCCGTTATCGTTGTAGGTCCAGAGCTTAAACTGCACCAGTGCGGATTGCCTAAGAAAATGGCACTGGAACTGTTCAAGCCTTTTATCTACAACAAGCTTGAGGAGCGTGGTCTAGTTACCACTATCAAAAGCGCCAAGAAAATGGTTGAAAAGGAGCGCCCGGAAGTTTGGGACGTTCTTGAAGAGGTCATCAAAGAGCACCCGGTAATGCTCAACCGTGCTCCGACTCTTCACCGATTAGGTATTCAGGCTTTTGAACCTGTTCTGATCGAGGGAAAGGCGATTCAGCTTCACCCCCTCGTCTGTACCGCATTTAACGCCGACTTTGACGGTGACCAGATGGCTGTTCATCTGCCGCTTTCGATTGAGAGCCAGGTAGAAGCCCGCGTTCTGATGATGTCTACGAACAATATCCTTTCACCAGCGAACGGCAAACCGATCATCGTACCATCTCAGGATATGGTTCTAGGGGCATACTATATGACCCGTGACAGAATCAACGTGAAAGGTGAATATTTCAGGCCTAGCGAGGAAGCGCTCACTGCAGGCGTAAATGTTTCAGGATGTTTCTCTTCACCTGAAGAGGTTCGTATAGCCTTTGACGCGGGTGAAGTGGATATGCAGGCGATGATCAAGGTTCGTATGAAAAACCTGGCTACCGATGATAAAGCCCAGTTGGTTGACACTACACCAGGTCGCATCCTGTTGCGGGATGTCCTCCCCGCTGCCGTTCCTTTTTCTACCATAAACAAGGTTATGACCAAGAAAGAGTTGTCAAACCTTGTCGACACCTGCTACCGCCTGTCGGACAGCAAGGAAACGGTCCTTTTGGCCGACAGGCTAAAAGAAATCGGTTTCAAATACGCTAATCTGGCGGGCATCTCCATCTGCCTTGATGACATGGTTATTCCGGAGGGAAAGCCGGCGATCATCGAGAAGGCTCATGAGGAGGTCACTGAAATTCAGAATCAGTATACAGAAGGTCTGATTACTGATGGCGAGCGCTACAACAAAGTCATTGATATCTGGGCCAAAGCAACAGAAGAGATTGCCAACGAGATGCTCGACAACCTTTCGAAAGTTGTTGTTACAGCGCGTGATGGCAGTAAAGTTGAAACATCTTCGTTCAACGCCATACATATGATGGCTGATTCCGGAGCCCGAGGTTCGGCACAGCAGATTCGTCAGCTTGCCGGTATGCGTGGTTTGATGGCCAAGCCGTCCGGTGAGATCATAGAAACTCCGATTACGGCAAACTTCCGCGAAGGCTTAACGGTTCTCCAGTACTTCATTTCAACACACGGCGCTCGTAAGGGTCTCGCAGATACGGCTCTCAAAACGGCAAACTCCGGATACCTTACCCGCCGACTTGTTGACGTGGCTCAGGACGCAATCATTACAGAAATTGATTGCGGTACATTGGACGGACTTGTTGTTTCTTCATTGACTGAAGGGGGTGAGATCATCGAGCCGATCGGTGATCGTATCCTTGGACGAGTGGCGCTTGATGATATCCACGATCCATTAACAGATGAAATACTGATCGAAATGAATCAGGAGATTGATGAATACCTGGTTAAACGTGTCGAAGATGCCGGTATTGAGAAAATCAAGATCAGATCGGTTCTTACCTGCCAGAGTCGGCGTGGCATTTGTGCCAAGTGCTATGGACGTGACCTTGCACGAGGGCATAGCGTCAACATGGGTGAAGCTGTAGGTGTCATCGCCGCCCAGTCAATCGGCGAGCCGGGAACACAGCTGACAATGCGTACCTTCCACATCGGCGGTACCGCATCTAGGCATGCTGAACAGACTTCTCTCGAAGCCAGAGCTGATGGTGTGATCAACTACATCAATGTCAATACTGTTGTGAATAATGATGGTCACCACATCGTTATGAATCGTAACGGCGAGATATCTGTTGTTGATGAAACTGGTCGTGAGCGTGAAAAATATACCGTCGTATACGGTGCAAAGATCAAGATTGCACCGGGAGGAATAGTTAAACAGGGTTCTACCCTTGCGGAGTGGGACCCCTACACAATGCCGATCCTCACCGAATTCGGCGGTCGTGTCAAGTTCGCTGACATTCTCGAAGGCGTAACGATGGAGGAGCAGCTTGATGATGTTACCGGGCTCTCCCGTAAGGTTATCATCGAGACAAAAGATACAGACAAGCGGCCACGCATTGCGATTAAGGATGTAAGTGGAGAAGGTGGCGGCACCATTGGACGCTACTTCCTGCCGGCTGGAGCAAACATTTCAGTTACCGATGATACCGTTGTCAGCGCTGGCGACATTATTGCCAAAATACCACGAGAAACAACAAAAACTAAGGACATCACTGGTGGTTTGCCGCGCGTTGCCGAACTTTTCGAGGCACGCAAACCTAAAGATTTCGCCGTTATTACCGAAATTGATGGCCGCGTAACATACGGTAAAGATGCCAAAGGTAAGCGTAAGGTTATTATCACGCCGGAACTAGGCGAGCCGAAGGAGTATTTGATTCCAAAAGGTAAGCATATCAGTGTTCACGAAGGGGATCACGTTCGTGCCGGTGAACCCCTTATGGATGGCTCTTCTAATCCACACGACATTTTGCGGGTACTTGGTGTCAAAGAACTTGCTAAATATCTGGTTGATGAAGTTCAGGAGGTTTACCGTCTTCAGGGGGTCAAGATCAATGACAAGCACATAGAGGTAATTGTTCGTCAGATGCTGCGTCGCGTTCGCATCAAGGACACCGGCGACACCAGTCTCCTTATTGATGATCAGATTGAGCGATATGTTTTTGAGCAGGAAAATGAAAAAGCCTTCCGTGACGGGAAGCGCCCGGCCGTAGCAGAGCCGTTACTGCTCGGGATCACAAAAGCATCGCTCTCAACGGAGTCATTCATTTCTGCAGCTTCCTTCCAGGAAACTACGAAGGTGCTCACTCAGGCAGCAATTGAAGGAAAGATAGATTTTCTGCGGGGACTTAAAGAGAATGTTATCATGGGGCGGTTGATACCTGCAGGAACTGGTATCTCCCACTACCGGAACCTACGCCTGGTGGCTGAAACTCAAGCTCCGGCAGAAACCGTTGAAGTAGACGCGGAAAGTGATGAGACTGCTGAAGTGGAATTAGAGGCGGCATAACCAGTCAAATTTGAAAAATAGCATTGAACGGCCGGGGAACGAGAACCTCCGGCCGTTTTTTTACTCACTAAAACGAATCAGGGTTCCGAAGAACCCAGTTGACTACATCAGCTTTTCCATATCCTCTTCAGAAATATCAAAATTCGCATAGACGTTTTGGACATCATCATTATCTTCAAGCTTATCCATTAATTTGAGCATGCTCTCGGCCTGTTTCCCTTCGAGTTTGACCTGTGTCTGTGGAATCATGGTTATTTCGGCATTCATATGCCTGAATCCTTTAGCCCCCAACGATTCGCGCACTTCAATAAAGGATGCCGGTTCGGTCGTAACCTCAAAACAGTCATCCTGTTCGGAAACATCCTCGGCGCCAGCTTCCAAGGCCGCTTCAAAAAACTGGTCGAAATCCACAGTCTTATTATAGCTGATAACCCCTTTTTTGTTGAATATCCATGAAACACAGCCAGACTCTCCCATATTGCCGTTATTCTTGGTGAATATACTGCGAATATCAGAAACGGAGCGATTGCGGTTGTCTGTCAGAACTTCCAGCAGAACTGCAGCTCCTCCAGGGCCGTACCCTTCATAGACGATCTCTTCGTAAGTCACTCCTTCCATACCGCCGGCACCTTTTTTAATCGCTCTTTCAATATTTTCCTTGGGCATGTTTTCGGCTTTGGCCTTATCTACAGCTGTGCGCAAACGAGGATTTGCGGCTGGGTCGCCCCCTCCAAGTTTCGCGGCAACTGATATTTCCTTTATAAACTTGGTGAAAAGCTTGCCACGCTTGGCATCGGCTGCCCCCTTTTTATGTTTGATAGTACTCCACTTGTTATGACCAGACATCGCCGCTGCTCCTTTAAATTGTATTATTACTGACTTTTTTATTGCCTAAAATTGCGGGAGACTCTATCATGCAGCTCCTGACCTGTCCAGAGAGAATTTATCAGAATAAGGAATTTACATTATGATCAAATCTATTAAATCTTTGATATTACTGATGGTTTTGCTGCTGATTTCCGTAGTGTCGACAGGCTGCAGCTTAACACGCCAGGGCATGCGTGCTGACGAGCTTCCTATCCTTTCACAAGATGAGTTGATCAGGCCGTATATAAAACTTGGGAGAATCCAGGTTACTCGTGAAGTCTACGGTACGGACTACTCCATATCGGCTGATATTACCGCATGGGGCCTGGCTGCAGTACGTCAGGAAGCCCTAAAATTAGGCGCAGATGCCGTAATGCTGCCGGAGGTTACGGGGCGCACAATAACAAGCGGCATTTTTCCTTTAACCGAATATTGTGCCAGTGGATTTGCGATTAAGTTCAAATAGAAAAATAGCAGTTGACAGCGGATGATGATGTTCGTTATAAACACCATCTTGTTGACCAGTGGCGCGTTATCCAAGAGGCTAGGAGCCGGTCTGCAAAACCGTTAACGTCGGTTCGAATCCGACACGCGCCTCCATTTTTTAAAACTATTTGGACTCATTGCAACCATTAGTAAGTAAAAGGGTTTTTCTTGCTGTAACGCATTTTGTTACACAAACAGAAACCTTTTTATGTTTTCTATCGTAAAAAAATGTAGTGTATTACTTCCGTCACAGGGTACCCGCCGACTAGTCAGCAGTACTATGGCTTCAACTTTCTCTAATCCGACTGACGGATATATTCCCAAATTTATTTGCTTGCGCTTGCCGTCCATTTCATATATATAGGGATAAGTTTTAGTATCAGACGGAAGAATTTTAACGTAAAGCCTTTTGCCTCTCTGACGGTAAAAGGTTTTTCTTTTGGCTTTAGATTGCTTGAATATTTGACGGAAAAATCTTAGCCATTTACGCCCCCTTTGTTTGATTGCAACAGTAGCAATTTAGGCTCGCAAGGCTCACTTTTTTTGTCCAATCGGAATTGGAATGGCTACTCAAAAAGAAGATACCTGTACTATCGTTACCAATATTGCTCAACCGATACTTGAGTCAATGGGGCTTGAGCTTGTAGATATTGAATTTGGCCGATTCGGCCCAGATGCTGTTCTGCGCCTTTTTATTGATAAACAGGGCGGCGTAATGCTTGATGATTGTGCGGAACTGAGTCGAGAGCTTTCTTTGATTCTTGATGTAGAAGATGCCATCACTTGCCGCTATACTTTGGAAGTATCGTCGCCTGGTCTTGATCGACCGCTTAAAAAGCAGGCTGACTACGACCGTTTTGCCGGGCGCCTTGTTAAAATTCGCACCTATCAGCCTTTTCTTGATGATAGTGGTAATAAACGTAAAACTTTTCTGGGAAAACTTGAAGGACTGGTTGACGGTATCGTGAAGATGACGCTTACCGAGGGGCAGAGTGCTTCTATACCGATTGAGCGTGTTGCAAAAGCCAACCTTGAATTTGAACTCTAATCTGTAAACTTCTATATGACCGGTAAGGAGAAGTAATCGTGGACACAACCATTAATCTCAAACACGCAATCGACCAACTTGTAAAAGAGAAGGGTATTGACCGTCAAGTTGTACTTGAAGCCATGGAACAGGCAGTTTTGACTGCTGCCAATAAAAAATATCGCAATACCCGTGATCTTGAAGCCCATTACAACCATGAAACTGGAGAAGTTGAGCTTTTTGAATTTGTTACGGTTGTAGACGAAGTTGAAGATTCCTATAAGGAAATTACTCTTGATGAGGCACATGACATTGATCCGGAAGCTGAAATAGGAGATTCACTTGGCGAAAAACTGGATTCCAGCAGCTTCAGCCGTATTGCAGCGCAAACTGCCAAGCAGGTCATTATTCAGAAAGTACGCGATGCCGAGCGTGAAACCATCTATAATGAATATAGTGATCGCATATGGGAAGTAATAACCGGGATGGTGCGTCGTTTTGAAAAGGGGGAACTGCTTATTGATCTTGGGCGTGCTGAGGCTGTTCTTCCCGCCAAAGAGCAGATGCCTCGTGAAGTCTATCGCCCAGGTGACCGAATCCGGGCTATTATAACCGATATTCGCATGACCACTAAAGGGCCTCAGATAATGCTTTCACGGACTCATCCGAGTATGCTTGCCAAGTTGTTTGAGGCTGAAGTGCCTGAGATAGCTGAAGGAATTGTTGAAATAAATGCCATTGTGCGTGATGCCGGCAGCCGTGCAAAAATCGCGGTCTCGTCAAACGATCGTGATGTTGATCCTGTCGGCGCTTGTGTCGGTATGCGTGGCGCACGCGTTCAGAATGTTGTTTCTGAGTTGCGTGGTGAAAAAATTGATATAATTCCCTGGTCAGAGGATATTGCCCGGTTTGCGTGTAATGCCCTGTCGCCTGCTCAGGTATCAAAAGTTTTTGTAGATGAGGAAAAACGCGCTCTGGAAATTATTGTCGCAGATGATCAACTTTCTCTTGCGATTGGCAAGCGCGGCCAGAATGTCAGCCTGGCTGCCCGTTTGACCGGCTGCCGGATTGACATCAAGAGTGAGTCAAAAGTCGCTGAATCAGAACGGCAGGAATTCTCATCCTTCGATGGTACCGACACTGATGATGCCAATGCCGCAGCTGTAGATACCGTAGCTGTCGCTGATGCCGTTGTTGAGGAGCAGGAAGCTGTTGCCGCCAAAGATGGTGCAGAAACGGTTACCGAGTAGTCTGCGTATGAACCCGAAAGTTACCACTGAACCACCACAGCGGAGCTGCCTTGGCTGCAGAACCAGTAAAGATAAGAGCCTGTTGATCCGTTTTGTCCAGACGCCTGATATGGAGATTCTTCCTGATTTGGAAAATCGTCTTCCAGGCAGGGGCGCTTATACCTGCATTGACAAGCGCTGTCTGACATCTGCAATTGCACAGAGACAGTTTAAACGCTCCTTTAAGCATGATGTTACTGTAATGCCTGCGGAGCAATTTATTGAACATGTTCGTTTGCAACTTCATAATAGCATTACAGGTTTGATCGGGTTGGCAAATAAAGCGGGAGTGATAACCGCCGGCAGCTCGATGGTCATTGACGCAGTAAGAAATAAAAAAAAACCGAGCCTCGTCATAGTTGCAGGGGATGTTTCAGAAGCAATCGGCGATAAAATAAAACAAGCTGCAGCAGCACACCATGTGTCGCACAGAATCGTGTTATCAAAAGATGATTTTGGGCAGATCCTGGGTAAGGCGCCCAGAAGTACGATCGCAGTGGCATCGGGCGGTTTTGTGGCGCAGTTGGAGAAGGCAATTGACAGATACAAAAACTTCCTGGGGGAGGTATAAAAGATATGGGCAAAATTAGTGTGGGTAGTTTGGCAAAAACTCTGGGTATTGAACCGAAAGAAGCGATTGCCAGACTTAAAGAGATTGGTGTTGACGCAAAAACTGCTACATCGCAAGTGGATGAAGGAGTCGTTGCCCGTTTGACAGCCCCCCAGCATAAAGATACCGGAACTAATGAGGTCAGGGTCGCATCAAATATTATTCGGCGCAGAGCTAAAACCGCTTCGGTGGATAGTGAGGCAGAACCGGCGGTGCCGCTTGATCCTGCACAGGTTCCAGTTACTCAGGCTGCAGCTGCGAGCGCCTCTCTGGTGCCACCTGTAATCGCAATGCGCTCTGCAGAAGATCATACTGTTGTCACGGCCTTGGATATGACGTCACTGGAGCTGCAGTCACGGGATGCAAAACCTGCAGAGCCGGCGAAAGCGAGTCCGAACCAGGCAAGAATTCTTGGCATGGTAGAAATTCATGGAGTTACGAATCGTGCCACCAGGGTTGTGACCAAAGAGACACCTGTAGTTCCTCGTACTGCTCCACAGCGACCGGTTCAGGACACGACCCAACAACGCAGGCCTGCACCGCCTGCATCTGACCAGAGAAGGCCGGTACCTGCTTCCACAGACCAGAGGAGACCAGCACCTGCTACGGATGCCAGACGCCCGGCGCCAGGTTACGACCAGAAGAGGCCTGTAACTGCAACTCCATCTGCTCCGGCAACAGAACTTGATCGCTCCCGCATGAAACAGGTGCAACTTGCACCTGATGCTCATCCTGGCGGCGACAATAGACGCGGTGCAGGGAAAAAAGATGGCGGTTCCGGCTATGGTGACGCCGGCAAGGGTGCCAAGAAGGGTGCTCCATCGGCAAAGAAGAAAGAGCAGCCGCGCAAAAATGAAATTATTGAGAAGCGGGAACGTGCATTTGATCCGGCGTATAAAGGATCCAAGAAGCGCGGTGGTAAAGTGCAGGTTCCCAATACGAACAAAACTGAAATAACCGTACCTAAGGCGATCAAGCGCATCATTAAAATATCGGAAAGCATTTCGGTAGGAGAGCTTGCCAAACGTCTCGGTATCAAGGCAAATGATCTTATAAAATCGCTGATGAAAATGGGCATGATGGTTACTATCAATCATCAGCTGGATTATGATACCTCAGTAATTCTCGCTTCAGAGTACGATTATGAAGTTGAAAATGTGGCGGTTGACCTTGATGAGATTCTGGAGTCTACCGTTGATGCGCCTGAAACACTCATAAAGAGGCCTCCTGTCGTAACTATCATGGGCCATGTAGATCACGGCAAGACCTCGCTGCTTGATGCCATTCGTGAAACAAACGTCATAGCCGGTGAGGCTGGAGGCATTACGCAGCACATCGGTGCGTATGACGTTGAATTAAACGGCCGTAAAATAACTTTTCTTGATACACCAGGCCATGAAGCGTTTACTGCCATGCGTGCGCGTGGCGCCAAGGTCACCGATATTGTTGTTCTAGTTGTTGCTGCTGACGACGGGGTGATGCCGCAAACCAAGGAAGCGATTAATCACGCCAAAGCGGCCGATGTGCCAATCATTGTTGCTATTAATAAAATTGATAAACCTGGTGCAAAACCTGATCGTGTCAAGCAGGAATTAACTGATCAGGGGGTCATCTCTTCCGACTGGGGTGGCGATGTTACGATGGTGGAGGTTTCTGCGAAACAGCGCACCAATTTAGAGGGACTGCTGGAGATGATCCTGCTTCAGGCCGACTTGATGGAGTTGACTGCCAATCCAAACAAATTGGCGAAGGGTACCATTGTTGAGGGGAGACTTGACAAAGGTCGTGGACCGGTTGCCACCGTACTGGTACAGGAGGGTACGGTTAAAACCGGAGACTATTGTGTTGTCGGTGTCCACTCGGGTCGTGTCAGGGCGATGCAGAATGATCGTGGCGAAAAGGTTACGGAGGCAGGACCATCCATGCCGGTTGAGTTGGTAGGATTGTCCGGTGTGCCTAATGCCGGTGATATTTTCGTGGCTATGAAAGATGAAAAGCAGGCCAAGGAAATTGCCACACTGCGTCAGATCAAACAGCGGGAAGTTGAA
>Ga0194060_10001790_pt1 | contig 15382 bp, 9 predicted proteins | sample SepL225m_MetaG_FD_163427 | JGI IMG/M metagenome (GOLD analysis project Ga0194060, IMG submission 163427) | Anoxic zone freshwater microbial communities from boreal shield lake in IISD Experimental Lakes Area, Ontario, Canada - Sep2016-L222-5m | ecosystem: Environmental > Aquatic > Freshwater >...
AAAACGGCGCGCAAGGCAGGGCGTGCCGCCGGTAAGGTGGTTGTGGTGACGGGTGCCGCGCAGGGCTTTGGCCTGGAGATCTCCAAAAATCTGGCGGCTGAAGGGGCGCATGTGGCGCTGCTGGATTTGAATGTCGGCGGTACGGTGGCGGCGGCGGAAGGGTTGACCCGGCAGTTTGGGGCGGGGCGGGTAATCGGCGTCGCCGCGAATGTCACCAATGCGACTTCCATTGAGGCGGCCATGCACGCCGTGATCCGCGCCTTTGGCGGGTTTGACGCATTTGTATCCAATGCGGGAGTCCTTAAAGCGGGTAGTGTGAAATCACTAAAGCCCGAGGATTTCGATTTTGTAACCTCAGTGAACTACAAAGGCTATTTCCTGTGCGTGCAGAAAGCCGCCCCGGTGCTCGCGACGCAGCATCTGGCCAGTCCGGAATACTGGAGTGACATCATTCAGATTAATTCCAAGTCCGGTCTTGAGGGCTCCAATAAGAATGGGGCCTATGCCGGCAGTAAGTTCGGGGGGATTGGCTTAACCCAGTCCTTTGCGATGGAACTGATCGAGGACAACATCAAGGTTAACGCCATTTGTCCGGGAAATTTCTTTGATGGTCCGCTCTGGTCTGATCCGGTAAATGGTTTATTTGTCCAGTATCTGAACACCAAAAAAGTGCCTGGCGCCAAGACCATTGAGGATGTGCGGCGATTTTATGAGAACAAGGTGCCGATGCGTCGCGGCTGTATGGCTGAAGATGTGATGAAGGCTATTTTTTACATTATGGAACAAAAGTATGAGACTGGCCAGGCGGTTCCCGTAACCGGTGGTCAGGTGATGTTATCTTAACAAAAAGGAGATACCCATGTCCGCAACTGTTCTTCCCAAAACCCAATATGCCGTCCAGCTCATTGGTCCCGGTGAGCTCAAAATCAACCCGGCCAAGCCCGTCGTGGCGCCCGGCCCCCATCAGGTGCTGGGACAGATCGAATCAGTCTGTCTCTGTTTCTCCGACCTGAAACTGCTCAAGCAGTTCGCCCAGCACCCGCGGAAAAGCGAGGTGATCGGCGGCCTGTCGCAGGATGTCCTGAAGGAAATTTCAAGCTATGTCCCCGGTGACAAACCCACGGTGCCGGGCCATGAAACGGTGATCCGGATTGTGGCGGTCGGCGATAAGGTGAAGCACCACAAAGTTGGAGAGCGTTGTCTGGTTCAGACCGATTACCGCCCCTTTGTAACAGCGGGTTCAAATGCGGCGTTCGGCTATAATTTTGAAGGTGCGCTCCAGGAATATGTAGTGATGGATGAGCGTGTGATCATTGATCCCGCCACAGGCGAGCGATATTTGATTCCCGCCCCTGAGAATCTGAGTGCCTCGGCCATTGCGCTGGTTGAGCCCTGGGCCTGTGTTGAAAATTCGTATGTCACGCCCGAGCGGCAGACGGTCAAGGCGGGCGGTAAATTGGCGGTGGTGGTTGATGGGGATCACAGGATGGCGGGGATTGCGGAGAGCCTGTCACCTAAGGGATTGCCGGCTGAAATTGTGGCTGTCTGTGCAGATCAGTGCGATAAAGCGCTTGCGAAGCAATTCAAAGTACCGGTTAAACGGTTGAATTCGGTGGCGGATCTTGCCAATGAGACCTTTGACGACATTATTTATTTTGGCAAAGACAAAAAAATCATTGAGCTGCTGAATGATAAATTAACGGTGTGCGGACTGATCAATATCGTAACGGGCGGGGGCAAAATTGGTGTGCCGGTGTCGGTCGGCGTGGGGCGTGTACATTACGGGATGACGCGCTGGATTGGAACGACCTCTACTTCTGCGGCTGAATCCTACAAGGTGATTCCTTCCACCGGTGAGATCCGGGCGGGCGACACAATTTGCGTTACGGGAGCCGGAGGCCCGATGGGGCAGATGCATGTCATTCGCGATTTATGTGCCGGGCTGTCCGGGGTGGTAATGACGGCGGTCGACTTTGATGATGTCCGTCTGGCCAACCTGATGGTGAAGGCGGGGCCTATGGCGGCGTCTAATCACGCAACCATTTGCACATTAAATCCAAAAACTGCAACGCTCAAAGGGCCGTTTACCTACCAGGTGGTGATGGCGCCGATCGGGGTTCTGGTGTCGGATGCCATCAAGAACAGTGCTCCGGGATGTTTAATCAATATTTTTGCGGGGATTCCCGCCAATGTGAAGCACGAACTGGATCTCGATACCTACATTCTGAATCGTTGTTATATGTTTGGCACGAGCGGATCCACGATTCGTGATATGAAGATTGTGCTTGGGAAACTGGTGGCCGGACAGTTGGATACCAACAGTTCAGTCGATGCGGTCTGTGGCATGGCGGGTGCTCTTGAGGGGTTGGCGGCTGTTGAGAACCGGACCCTGGCCGGGAAGATTGTGATCTATCCGCAATTGCATGAACTCGGTTTGGTGCCTCTGAATATGCTGGCGAAAATGCAACCGACAGTGGCTGCAAAGCTGGATCATGGCAACTGGTCGCTGGCGGCAGAACAGGAATTACTTAAGGTGGCGAAGTAAGATATTCCTCTGTTCCCTCTCCCCCTGAGGGAGAGGGCTAGGGTGAGGGGTATTACCCGGCTTATAAGCACCCTCACCCCAACCCTCTCCCCTGCAGGGAGAGGGGGAATACATCTGTTAGATTGAGAGAGGTAAAATTTCTTATGTCCCTAAATTTGCTTAATAGTGAATCCTGTCAGTCACGTCTTCAGCATTTACGTGAACTGGTGCAGGCGCAGCGTGATGGTGGAGTGGCGTTACCGCGGACCGAGGAAGTGAACAATCACATCCATACGATGTACTCGTTTTCCCCCTATTCACCCACAGCGGCGGCCTGGCAGGCGGCGCAGGCGGGGCTTAAGGCGGCGGGCATTATGGATCACGACTCCATTGCCGGGGCGGAAGAAATGCTGGAAGCCTGCAAGATCATCGGGATTGGTTCCACGGCGGGCTTTGAGCTACGTGTCGATTGTGGCGGGACCCGGTTGGAAGGACGTAAAATCAACAACCCGGATTCGCTGTCCATCGCCTACATGGCCATCCATGGGATTCCACGGCCGGCGATCCCGCTGGTCGCCAAGTTTTTAGAGCCCATTCAAAAAGCCCGCAATCTGCGGAATCGCGCCATGGTCGTCCGGCTCAACGAGCGGCTCAAGGAGTTGGGCGTTCCCTTGATTGATTTTGAGCGCGATGTCTATGCGCGTTCTCTGGCGGCACAAGGTGGTGCGATCACGGAGCGGCACATTCTGGCTGCGCTGGCTGAGAAGTTAATAGGCCTATATGGACGCGATGGCCGGGTGGTAAGTTTCCTTAAGGACAGCCTGCAGCTTGAACTTCCGGCTAAGATGGTGGCCGTGTTGAGTGATCCGGCCAATCCGCATTATCTTTACGATTTGCTGGGTATCCTGAAAGCCTCCTTCCTGCCCTCCTTTTTCATTCAGCCGGGAACCGATGAATGTATCCCTGTGCGGCAGGCGGTGGAATTTGCCCTGCATATCGGGGCCATTCCGGCCTATGCCTATCTGGGCGATGTGACGGCCTCGCCAACGGGTGACAAGAAGGCCGAGAAGTTTGAGGATGACTATCTGAACTTACTGTTTGAAGAACTTGTCGTGTTGGGATTCCGGGCGGTGACTTATATGCCGCCCCGTAACAGCCTGATACAGTTGCAACGAGTGCAGGGGCTGTGTGCCCATAAGGGGCTGATGGAGATTTCGGGGGTGGACATCAACTCCTCCCGGCAGTCCTTCAGCTGTCCCGAGATCATGCAGCCAGCTTTCCGTCATTTGATCGGCGCCACCTGGGCGTTGATTGCCCACGAAAAACTGGCGAGTCTGGAGGCGCGTTTCAGTCTTTTCCATCCCGCGAATCCGTATGCCAGTGCTACCCTGGCCGAACGACTGAAAGTCTATGCGGCAGTGGGTGCGGCGTTGGATTCCCATCATCCTGAAAAAGCCATAACCGTGGGTGATCAGTTATTCCCCGGCAAGTTTGTTGTTTGATTGTTGGTCTCAACGGGTGTCTGCCCGTACTGCTAGAAAAGCGATTTCTTATCAGTTTATGAACTCAAATCCTCCCGATTCCACACCATCTGAACACAAACCCGGCACTCGTCGCGTGCACGTCATTGCCTGCGGCGTCCTGGCTATCGACCTCAAGGCCATCATCGAACGCCTGGGGCTCACCGTTACCACGACGTTCCTGCCGGGCGGACTGCACAACAATCCGCACGAGCTTCACCTCCGCCTCCGTGCCGTTTCCGTAAGGGAGGGCGAGGCCCCGCCCAAAGAGACCCTCATCGTCTGCGACGAGACGTCAGCGTCCGAACCTGCGGGGCGGAGCGCCCGCCTGGGTCTGGGCATCGATGCCGGGGGCACCTACACGGACATTGTCCTCTACGATTTCGAAACCCACACGGTGCTGCAAAAGACCAAGAGTTTGACGACGAAGTGGGATCACGCGGTCGGAATCGGAGCCGCGCTCGACCAACTCGACAGCGGCCGGTTCACCGAAATTGACCTGGTGTCAGTCTCGACGACGCTGGCCACTAATGCCATCGTCGAGGGGCGGGGCCAGCGGGTCGGTCTGTTGCTCATGACGCCTTACGGCTGGCCGCCCTCCGAATTCTTCACGCACGAGCTCATTTCGACGCTTGACGGGCAACTCGAGGTGGATGGGCGGGAGCTGGTCCCGGTCAATCCCAGCCAAGTCCGACGGGCTGTGCGGGCGATGCTCGACCACCAGGGGGTGCAGGCGTTTGCCGTCGCAGGCTACGCCAGCGATGTGAATCCGACCCACGAGGCGCTGGTGAAAGTTGCGATTCGCGAGGAGACCGATGCGGTGGTAACGTGTGCGCACGAGGTCTCGGCAGGCGACAACTACCGTATCCGCGCCGAAACGGCGGTGCTGAACGCGCAGATCATGCCATGTCTCAACGGGTTTCTTGAAAAAATGCAAACCACTCTCCATGGCAGAGGGTTGCGGGCCCCGATCATGGTAGTCAAGAGCGACGGGTCCCTCATGAGCATCGAGGCGGCGCGCCGGCGGCCGATCGAGACTATCCTGTCTGGACCCGCCGCAAGCGTGGCTGGCGCCAGCTACCTGACGGGTGTGTCCGACGCGATCATCGTTGACATCGGCGGCACGACGACTGACACCGCGACGATTCGCCACGGAGCCGTCCAGACCTGCAAGGACGGGGCGACGGTCGGCGGGTGGAAGACGCATGTCGAAGCGCTGGATATGCGCACGCTGGGGCTGGGTGGGGACAGCCGGATCGCCCGCCTCGAGGGCTCACTGGAACTCGGGCCCCAGCGTATCGCGCCCGTGGCCTGGCTCGCGGCCCAGCACCCGCGGACCGGCGCAGCGCTCGAGTGGCTGAGCCATCGACTGAACCGGTTTGACACCTCCACCCGGGGCATGGAACTGCTGACCCTCACGCCGTACGTGCACCGTCGCCTGAGGGATAAGCGCGAAGCGCGGATCGTTGAGCGACTCAAGGAGCGGCCCTATTCCGTGGATGAACTGGTCGAGTGTGAGGGGTGCTATTCGGAGGAGTCCCTGTCGCTCGGCGCGCTGGAGGAGGATTATGTGGTTCAGCGTTGTGGATTGACGCCGACGGACCTGCTGCACGCCGACGGGCGGTTGCAGCTCTGGGACGGTGACGCCTCGAGGCGTGTTTGCGACCTCTATGCGGCGCTGATGGGTACGGACCGGTCGCGGTTTATCGAACAGGGGGTGAATCTGTTCGTCCGACGGCTGGCGTTTGAACTTCTGAAGAAGCAGCTTGCGGAGGAGATGGAGCCGGACCTGATTGATGAGTCGCCGGCCGCCATGGCCCTGATTGAGCGGGCCCTCGGGGAACGGACCGATGGGTATAGCGTGAGGATCGCGTTGAAAGCCCCTGTGATTGGGATCGGGGCGCCGGCGCATTTCTTCCTCCCCGCGGCCGCCCGACTCCTGCAGGCCGAGGCCATTATTCCGGCACACGCGGATGTCGCCAACGCGATCGGTGCCATCACCAGTCTCGTGCGCATTCACCGCCGCGTCGCGATTGCTGTCAATGAAGTCGGCCTCTACCGGATCGAGGGACTACCCGACACGCCGACCTTTAGTGCCGTGGAGGACGCCCAGAATCATGCCGTGGCGCAGTTGCGGGAGATCGTACGAGAACTGGGCCGTCAAGCCGGGACCGGCCAATCCAAGGTGGAAATCCGGATCAACGATCGCATCGCCCCGCTGAAGGACGGCCAGATGCTCTTCCTCGAACGCATTATCGAAGCCCGCCTCATCGGCCGTCCCGATCTGGCGCGGCTCGCGGTTGGTTGATTGAAGGCAGGGTCTTTTGTAAAGACTCTGTGCTCGAAGGATGGGGAACCACCAGAGGTCCCGAAAGTCATGAGCCGTCTACCGCAAGCGTTTGACAACGTGTTGGGGGCAGACAACCTATTGTGCGCCATATGAAGTGAACACGCATGGATTGTAAGGGTTGCGCAATGATGATCGGCCTGGTGAAGCGAGCGGCGACAGTAAAATAGCCAGTCCAGTCAACTGGACTTTCTATAAAAGGCCTTTCATCAATGGGTTGCGACATTATTTTTGGCGCCACTCTTTGTTCCCGCCCAGTTGGGCACTCTACCTGCCCATTGAACTGGATTTTGCTCCTTCGGGTGAGATCATTATCGCAAAGCGTTAATTCAGCTTTACTGAAAATCATCATTCATGTATTCTGTACACATGAACGCGATACTGGAACTTAATTCTCGGGGCACACTGACGCTTCCCAAGGCAATGAGGCACCTGCTAGGCATTGACCATGGGGGGCGGATTATTGCCGAAACATCGGAGCAAGGGATTCTGTTGCGCCCGGGCGTGGCGTTTCCCATTGAGATCTACACTGATGCCCGTGTGGCTGAATTTGATGCTGCGGAGGCTGACCTTGGTAAGCATCTGAAGCGTCGGGGAAAATGAGAGTTTTTGCCGATGCCAATGTCTTGTTTTCGGCAGCAGATCCGGCTAGTGCCACAAGGGTCTTGCTGGATGCGCTTTTCACCCATGCCACGGTTGTCGTCAACGAGCATGTTTGGGAAGAGGCTCGTCGTAACATCACGATGAAACGGCCTGGTCTGGTAAACAGCCTTGAGGAACTGAAATCCAATTTTCACTTCAGTTCAAAGATGGCGCCCGTCGCGAATTGCCACCTTCCTGATGATGACCAGCCCGTTCTGGGAGGAGCCGTGGCTGCCAGATGTTCACATCTCTGGACTGGAGACAAACGTCATTTTGGGCATTTGTACAGTAAAACCGTCAGTGGCACACTGGTCGTATCCGCCACTGTACTTGCCGATGAATTGAACCGCAAGGGTTGGCTCACATAACCAGAAATGAGTAAAGTATCAAAAACTATGACTGCCAAAACTGACTCTCTTCTTTCAAATCCACTCCTTATGGGGGCGGATCCAGCGACCGGATTAATGGCGCTTGAACATGTGGAGGGTGCGGCTCAGGATAAGATGCTGCTGTTTTGGCGCAGGGATGGTGAGACGGTTCAGACGGAAGTTCCTTTTTCTCCTTTTATTCTGCTGGCTCGCGAAGAATTACTGTCGGGGCTTGGGACGGAAGTGGAAGTTGATAAATTTGAGGGAGAGGAGCCTTTCCGCTGGAAGGTCAACTTTCCGACTTGGAAATCCTGCCAGAAAGCCAAGGCCTGGTTGGCGAAGGAAACCGGGGCCATGGCCGGGAACCCTCAAGGGCCGTATTTTCTGCTGTCTGATCCTGTACAGCAATATTTGATTCAATCCGGCCAAACCCTTTTCAAGGGACTGAAATTTGACGACCTCCGCCGGATGCAGGTGGATATCGAGTGTTTTACCACGGAGGGATTTGATTTCTGTAATGCGGATCGTGAAGGAGACCGGCTCATTGCCATTGCGTTGGGGGATTCCACCGGTTGGCGGGAAGTGCTGTCGGGCGCCAAGCTGAATGAAAAGGCGATGTTGGAGCGGCTTGTCGCCATCGTGCGGGAGCGGGATCCAGACGTCATTGAAGGGCATAATATTTTCAATTTCGATCTGCCCTATCTCACGAAACGCGCCAAGCGTTGCGGGGTGAAACTGGCGATTGGCCGGAACGGGGCCACGCCGGATTCACGGCCCAGCCGGTTCTCGGTGGGAGAGCGGACGATTTCATTCACGCGGTTTGAGGTGTTTGGCCGGCAGATCGTGGATACCTACTTCATGGTTCAGGCGTATGACATTACCCATCGTGCACTCGATGGGTATGGGCTCAAAGATGTAGCCCGACATTTCGGCATCGCGCCGGCGGACCGGATCTATATCGAAGGGAGCGAGATATCGGCGGAGTTTAAGCGCAATCCTGAAAAGCTGATGCAGTATGCCTTGCATGATATCGATGAAACCGAGGCGCTGAGTCGCCTGCTTTCGCAAAGTGCGTTTATCCAGGCTCAGATGATTCCCTTCTCCTTCCAGAACATTGCCATCCGGGGAAATGCGACGAAAATTGATGCCCTCATCCTGCGGGAATATCTCCGGCAGAAACGGGCCATTCCCATGCCTGAACGGGGGCGCCCTTTTGCCGGTGGATATACGGATATGTTTATGGAGGGCGTCATTCAAAACGTACATCATTGCGATGTGCGCTCGCTTTATCCCTCGCTCATGTTGACGCGTAAAATCGGCCCCAAGACTGACAGCCTGGGCGTATTTCATCTGCTCTTGGAGCAGTTGCGCCGGTTCCGACTGGATGCCAGGCAGCATGAACAGCAGGCGGGTTCTGAAGGTGAGCGGATCCATTTCGGCGCCTTGCAATCCACCTTTAAGATCTTGATTAACTCCTTCTATGGGTATCTTGGATTCGATCAGGTCCGATTCAGCGATTTCGATGCCGCCGAGCGGGTGGCGTCGGAAGGGCGGGAACTGCTGCGCCACATGATTGACTGGTTGAAGCAGAATGGCGCGCAGCCTGTCGAGATCGATACGGATGGTGTTTATTATATTCCCCCTGCAGGTGGCGTTAGCGCCCAGAAAGCATTTAGAAACCGCTTTTCCGAGTCCTTGCCGGAGGGCATTGATGTTGAGTTTGATGGCGAATATGTGGCGATGTTCAGCTACAAGATGAAGAATTACGCGCTGCTGACGGAGAAGCAGGAAATTATTATTAAAGGCGCGGCGTTGAAGTCGAGAGGGCTTGAACCTTTCCAACGGAAATTTCTTCGCGAGTTGATCCGTTTCAAATTGGATGGGAAAGATAAGGAACTTCCGGCGTTGAAGGCGCAATTTGAAGCGGCCATTAAGGAGCGTCAGTGGCCCATTGCGATGCTGGCCAAAACGGAAACATTGCAGGATGCCCCTGCCACCTATTCCGCCAAACTCGAAGGGAAGGGGCGCGGGCGGAATGCGGCTTATGAACTGGCCTTGAAGTCCGGCAGGGATTATCGGGCAGGTGACCAGTTAGCCTATTATGTGGCTGGAGCGAAGAAAAGCGTTCAGGTCTTTGCGGCGGCGCGTCTGGTGGGAGAGTGGAATCCCGTTGAGCGGGATGAGAATGTGCCGTATTATGTGGCGAAGTTGGACGCACTCTATGATAAGTTTTGCGGCGGCAAACTGGGTGGTGAGCGGGAGGATGAATGAACAAGCGAAGCGGTTTTACTTTAATTGAGATTCTGATCGCGATGACGATCATTGGTATTTTGTCTGGCGTAGTCGGGTTATCCGTGGCGGGCTATTTGCGGAAGGCCAAGCTGGAAGCTTCCCGCGCGCAGATTAAAACGTTTCAGACGGCATTGCAGATGTACAAGGCGGCGCATGCCCAGTACCCTTCCACCGCGCAGGGGCTTGAGGCATTATGTGTGGCGACCTCCATCCCTCCGCTGCCAAAGGAGTATCCTGCCGAGGGCTATCTGGAGAGCCGCAACCTGCCCAAGGATCCCTGGGGGAATCCCTATATCTATCTTGTGCCCGGCAGAAAAGGGGAACCTTACGAAATCGTATCCTATGGTTCCGATGGGGAGGAAGGCGGCACGGGTGAGGCCGCTGACATCAGTAGCGCGAATTTGTGAGTTCTGTGAATAAAAACGGATTCACGCTTATAGAGTCCCTGGTGGCACTCGCCATTCTCGGGGTGATTGTTGGTGTGTTGGTGCATGTCCACCTTAATACTTTGCGGGCGGAATCCTTTGCGCGACTTCGTTTGTCGGCTGTGCTTGAAGGTGAAACCATATTATCCCAGTCCTTATCAGGAATGGAGCAACAAGCTATTGTGGATCAAGCGGGTCAACAAGGCTGGCTGGTGACTGCAGCTCCGGCGAGTAATTCAGCCGCCGTGGCAGGGTGGTGTGAATGGCGGGTGGCGGCAACGAATGCGGGAGCACCGGCGGTGACGATGTATTTGCGGGTGGGGGAAGAGGCAAAGGGGACGCATGCAAAATAAATTAGTAAAACTTCAAAATCTATTGCGGGAAACCGGAGGGGTGGTGGTGGCCTATTCCGGTGGTGTGGATAGCACGTTTCTGGCGGCGGTGGCTGTTCAGGTTTTGGGCGACCGCGCCGTGGCGGTAACAGCCCTTTCCTCCACCTATCCTGAGTGGGAGCAGAAAGAGGCCTCTGAACAAGCCAGGAATATGGGAATCCGCCAAATTGAGATCTCAACGCACGAAATCAATGATCCGTGTTTTTCCGCCAATCCGCCCGACCGCTGCTATTACTGCAAAAAAGAGCTGGTGCATTATGTCCGGGAGGTAGCCGATCGCGAGGGGATTAAGGTTATTGTGGACGGAACCACGATGGACGATCTGGGCGATATCCGGCCGGGACGGCGCGCGATGGCGGAAGGCCGGGTGAGAAGCCCCTTGCTTGAAGTGGGTATGACCAAAATCGAAGTCAGGGCGTTATCGCGGCAGTTGAATCTTCCGACAGCGGATAAACCGTCCCTGGCTTGTCTGGCCTCGCGGGTGCCATTTGGGACTCCGATTACCGAAGAAAAATTGAAGGCGATTGATCACGTTGAGGGGGTTCTATGGAAGATGGGTTTCCGTCAACTGCGCGTGCGGCACCATGGTGAGATTGCCCGCATTGAGGTGGAGCCTTCAGAGTTATCCCGACTCTGCGAGCCAGAAGTGCGTGCCATTGTGATCAAGACGGCCAAGGAAGCGGGCTTCAAATATGTTGCCGCTGACCTGCAGGGGTATCGGACAGGCAGCATGAATGAGGCGCTGAAACAGTAGGCAGACATCAGTGGGCAGTAAGCAGAAGTTTCTGCCTGCTGCTCACTGCACACTGCTCGCTAATACCCTTATTTCCCCATCGCCACTTCCAGGGCCAACAGGGTGTACGAAGTCACTAGGATATCGTTGGCTTCCCAGAAGCGGTTGTTGTTATTGACCCAGTACCCATGGCCGGTCTTGGAGTCAACTTTTTGCAGGCTGATCAATTTTTTGACAAGTGCATCGCGCCATAGGATCTGGTTTTGATCCTTGGCGGGAATGGTGTCACGGCCATAGGCTGCCAGGGCCTTGCTTAGGACACTGTAGAAATAAAAGAGTCCCTGATTGCCCATGCCCGGGTTTTCTTCCAGAGTCCAGTGTTTGGCGGCCCAATCGAAGGCGGACTGAACGCGCGGGTCGTTCTTGTTTACATCGGCATAGATCAAGCTCAACAAGCCGGCGTAGGTCATGCTGCCGTAGGAACGGAAGATGACTACACCCTCCTTGTTGGTGGTGGTGCCGCTCTTGCTTTCATCCGGACGGTAGGCAAAACCCCCGGCATTTTCAGGGCCGGAGGAGGCCTTGTTCTGGACCCGGTCGAGGTATCGCACAGCGGCAGCCCAATCCAGATCGACATGGGCTTCGGATTTATCGCGTAGGTCTTCAACGCTTTGGGTCAGGCGCATGGATTCGTAGGCGATGACAGAATCGCTCAAATCGGTATAGTCACGGCCGGTTTCGCGGTCATAACCCATGCCGCCCTCATAGACGTCACTTCCGAAGTGCTGGCCTGCGGCCACAAATTTACGGGCCTTAAGCACCACGGGCGTATAGGTGGGGTCATTCAGCGAATGCAGGGCAATCATGCAGAGAGCGGTATTATAGTTGCTTAGTCCGCCGCCTTTGCCGGGAAGTTTGCGATATATGCCACCATCGGGCTGGACATTATTCAGAATGAATTTAGCCGCCTTGGCGGTGATTTCAGCCTTTTTAGGATGGTTGCTCATGCTGAATGCCCAAAGGGGGAGGGCGGTGAGGGCTGGGAAACTGGCTTCAGACCAGGAGCCGTCTTCCTTCTGTTGGGCTGCAAGCCAATCCAGCCCCCGGTTAAGGGCGGCTTCCGCTTCCTTGGCGGTGGAGATATCGATCTTTCCCCCCACCGCTTGTTTGGAGACAAGTGTTTCGGGGGCGGCAGATGCCGTAAATGTCAAGGCAAGCAGGCTGGCGAAAAAGAACGACGCGATAAATGGATGTTTTTTCATAAGATGATTCCTTCTTTAAGTACTGCCCCGACAGTATATACAACCTTTTGTAGGGCTCAAATAGATTAAACGTTGGTGGAATGTAAATGGTTCGGTTGGTCTCTATCTCGATGGCCTATTTCCAGTAAGACAATAATCAGGAAAGACTCGATTATGCCGCTTGCTGTGCTATCGTTCACGACATACATCATTGAAGTTGAACAAAATGGCCATACCAAAAGAGATTACAAGATTGCTGGAACGCTTCGCCCAACAGCGCGAGTCGTATCAGTCAGGTCAATACAAAGAGATTCCGATCCGTGTCGAATTCATTGATCCATTTTTCAAGGCCCTGGGCTGGGATGTTCACAATGAATTGGGTTATGCCGAAGCCTACAAGGATGTTATTCATGAAGACGCCTTGAAAATTGGCGTAGCGACTGAGGCGCCTGATTCGTGTTTCCGAATTGGCGGTGCCCGCAAGTTTTTTGTCGAGTGTAAAAAACCGTCTGTGAACATCAAGGACTCGCCGCATCCGGCCTACCAACTCCGGCGTTATGGCTGGTCCGCCAAATTGCCCTTGAGCATCTTGACCGACTTTGAGGAATTTGCGGTTTACGACTGCCGGATCAAGCCAAGTAAAAACGACTCCTCGGCTGTCGGGCGCGTGTTGTATCTGACCTGTGAGCAGTATGCCGAGAAGTGGGATGATATCGCCGCAATATTCTCACGGGACGCCGTTCTGAAAGGCTCGTTCGATAAATTCGCGGAAAGTTCGAAGGGCAAGCGGGGAACGGCCACTGTTGATAATGCCTTCCTTGAGGAAATTGAACGCTGGCGTGACTTACTCGCCCGGAATATCGCCATGCGTAACCCAAAACTTACGCAACGCGAACTAAATTTTTCCGTTCAGCGTACGATCGACCGGATCATCTTTTTACGCATCTGCGAAGATCGGGGCATTGAACCTTATGGTCGATTGATGACTCTGCAAAACGGCGAGCGGGTTTATCCCCGGCTTTGCGAGTTCTTTCAGCGGGCAGATGAGCGCTACAACTCCGGCTTGTTTCATTTCCAAGGTGAAAAGGGGCGCCCCGAACTTCCTGACGAGTTATCGTTATCGTTGAACCTTGACGATAAGGTTTTGAAGGATATTTTCGCCAATCTCTACTACCCGGATAGCCCCTATGAGTTTTCTGTCTTGTCCGCAGACATTTTGGGCCAGGTGTATGAACGATTCCTCGGCAATGTGATCCGGTTGACAGAAGGGCATCAGGCAAAAGTTGAGAAGAAGCCCGAGGTACGAAATGCGGGGGGTGTGTTCTATACGCCGGACTTCATCACTAAGTCGATTGTTCGTCAAACTATCGGGGCCCAAATCGAAGGCAAGACGCCACGCCAGGTCGCGAAGCTCCGCTTCTGTGACATGGCTTGCGGCTCGGGCTCGTTTCTTATTGAGGCATTTCAGTTCCTGCTCGACTGGCATCGCGATTACTACGTCAAAGACGGGCCGGAGAAAAACGGCAAGTTTCTATATCGGGTTGGGACAGACTACCGGTTGACCACGGACGAGCGTAAACGCATCCTTCTGAACAACATTTACGGTGTGGACATTGACTCGCAGGCTGTTGAAGTTACAAAGCTCTCTCTGCTCCTGAAGGTTCTTGAAGGCGAATCCAAAGAAAGTATTACGAAGCAGTTTGAGCTTTTTCATCAGCGCGCCTTACCCGACCTTGGCAGCAATATCAAATGCGGCAACTCCTTAATCGGTTCGGAAGCTTACAGGTATCAGCAGCTCTCTTTGCTTCCGGAGGAAGAGCGCTATCGCATTAACGTTTTCGACTGGCAGCAGGCTTTTCCTGAGGTGTTCGGAAAGGGAGATGGCGGGTTTGATGCGATCATCGGTAATCCACCCTATATCCGTATTCAGGTGATGAAGGAATGGGCTCCGGTTGAGGTGGAACTTTACAAAACGCTTTACCGGTCGGCTGCGGCCGGAAACTATGATATTTACGTTGTCTTTGTTGAAAAGGCTCTGAACCTCCTGAACAAGACCGGGCGGCTGGGCTTTATTCTGCCGCACAAGTTCTTTAATGCTCAGTACGGCGAAGCGCTTCGTGGGCTCATTGCTGATGGCAAACACCTCGCCCATGTAGTCCATTTCGGCGATCAGCAAATTTTCATCGGTGCAACAACCTATACATGCCTTCTGTTCCTTGACAAGAAAGGCGTGGAGGAATGTCATTTTGTAAAAGTGAATGACTTGAACGCATGGAAGCTGGAACTATTGGAACCCTTAGATGTTGCAGTCGATGTCCAACCACAGGCTGAAAATATTCGTGAAGCGGCGGCTGTCTATCATGTGCGACGTCAAAAGACGAATGCAAAGACCACGGAGGGCCGTATCCCGACCAGGCTTATAACAAAGGCAGAGTGGAACTTTGCCGTTGGCGCTGGGGCAAATGTTTTAAACACGCTTAGTAAGTGTCCGTTAAAACTTGGAGACATCGCTGATTTGTTTGTAGGACTCCAGACGGACGCCGACGACGTATTCATCTTGGAAGAGATCAGACGTCAAAAGGGGCAGATCCTCTGCGCTTCGAAATATAGTGGACGGGAGCATTGGTTTGAGAGTTCTCACTTGAAGCCTTTTCTCAAAGGTTCGTTAAATATTCGCCGTTACCATTTTTCGGATGTTTCCAAACTTCTTATATTTCCCTATGAGACGCGTGACGGGAAATCTGTATTGATTCCGGCAGTTGAGTATGCCGCCCGGTATCCTCTTACTTGGGCCTATCTTATCGAATGCAGGTCCCGTTTATCATCACGTAACAAAGGAAGAGTTGGCGCTGAATGGTATGGTTATGTCTACAAGAAGAACCATGTTCGCATGAATAC
>Ga0194060_10001792_pt1 | contig 15373 bp, 26 predicted proteins | sample SepL225m_MetaG_FD_163427 | JGI IMG/M metagenome (GOLD analysis project Ga0194060, IMG submission 163427) | Anoxic zone freshwater microbial communities from boreal shield lake in IISD Experimental Lakes Area, Ontario, Canada - Sep2016-L222-5m | ecosystem: Environmental > Aquatic > Freshwater >...
GTCTGGGGCAGATAGGATGGTAATAAAGAGCGGCAACGTCGGCATTGGGACGACTTCTCCAGCAGCCAAACTAACAGTAAAAGGTTCTGGTCTAACAACTGGAGTAAACTTCCAAACAACTAATTCTAGTGATGTAGCTTTGATAACTGCATTAGATAATGGCAACGTCGGAATTGGTACGACGACGCCTTCCGCAAGACTTTCTGTGACAGGTGGAGCGACGACAGGAACATTTTTTGCAGTAGCAAATAGCAGTAACGTACAAATGCTCACTATTCAGAGTGTTGCTGGTGCTGACGCGGAATTTATTCTTGGAAATAGTTCAAGTAAAAAAATGTCCCTTAACGCCGGTACGGTCGGAACTGGTTTTGAATATGACAGCTCAGGATTCTTTACTATTCAAGCAGCAAGTAACGCAAACGTTGGTGGTGGAAACGGTACTCAACAACTTACAATTCTTGGTTCATCAGGTAACGTCGGGATTGGTACTACGACACCTGGCGGCAAACTACATGTTTATCGTGCAAGTGCTGGTTCAGTAACAGCTACAGGTGATGCAAATACCCTTGTTGTAGAAGATTCGTCTCAACAAACAGGAATATCTTTATTAGCTCCAGATGCAGGTAACAGTAATATCGTTTTCGGTTCCCCGGGGAATAACTATGGGGCTCTCATACGTTGGAATAAAAATTCTAATTTGATGCAAATTGGGTCAAATAATACCAGTGGAGGACTAGCTTTGATGTCCTCAGCTTTCGCTGAAGGAGTTAGACTTTTGAGTAACGGCAACGTCGGGATTGGGACGACGGCACCAGAAAGTATTTTACATCTTAGTAAGAGTTCCGCTGGTACATCAGGTCCTATTTTATTCTTAGATAATCCTTCTGTGTCTACTCTTGGTAGTTCAAGTGATATTAATTTTGCAACTTGGTCTGGGGAAGCAGGAGGTTCACCAGGAGGAAAAATTAGTTTAATAAATACAGCTGCTGGTAGTGGTGCAAATGCTTTTACTTTTTCTACAAAAAATACGAGTGGTGTTGTAGCAGAAAGAGTAAGATTTGATTCTCAGGGCAACGTCGGAATTGGGACGACGAGTCCGAGTGGCAGACTGCAAGTATCTTCTGCTGGTGCTTATTCAGCTATCAGCGACATTATTTCTACCGCAGGGGTATATGTCACTAATACTGCTAATACTGCTGGGTATGGGCTTGTCTTATCAACTAATAATGCTCAGCCAGCAATTCAGAGTATTGATGCTGGTGCAGGTTATAGACTGGCTATAAATCCATATGGCGGCAACGTCGGCATCGGGACGACGAGTCCATTAGCGAATTTGCACGTGTGGGGTGGAGATGGTGGAGCTGGAACTAGTATTGTCAATTTTGGTGATTATGCTGGGGTTTCTCGTTTTGTTATCAATGGCATAGGAAACGTAGGTGTTGGTGGACTAATAACAAACCCGCTTAGTAATTTAAGTGGTGCGGGACTTGTTGTATTGACAACTGGCAACGTCGGTATTGGGACGACGGCACCAAAGGATAAATTGAGTGTTAATGGCTCCGCAAATATTGGCTTATATTCTGCACTATACAATGCACCGACTAATGGACTTTTGGTATCTGGTAATAGTTATTTTGGAGATTATTATGGTGGAAACTATATATCAGATAGAGTGATGGTTCATGGTGGAGCTCTTGGTCTTGGAGATTATATTTCTGCAGCAAATACAAAAGGTTTGGCTCCCATAAGATTCTATAATGATTATTCGTCTGTTTCGCCTATAGCTGATATTTCTCTAGTGACTGGAGCTGGCGGATATACAGATTATGGGCTTCAAGTTAGTACCGCTGGAAGCGAGCGAATGAGAATATTAGCTAACGGCAACGTCGGCATCGGGACGACGGGGCCGAGTGCTAAATTAGAAATAGCTGGACCTAACACAACGGTAGGAACTAGTGCTACCGCCGGACAGTTTAGAATTCAGTCTAATAGTGCACAAGCCATAGATAATGGAGGCACTATCTCTTTTGCAGGAACAATGTCTTCTTCTAATATGACAATGGCAGAAATTTCTGGAAGAAAAGAAAATACCAGCGTTGGCAACGATAGAGCGTATTTACAATTCACCACGAACGGAGTTGGTGGAATCTCGGAACGTATGAGAATCAATAGCGACGGCAACGTCGGCATAGGAGTGACCAGTCCAATAGTGAAATTAGAAATTCCTGGGAACACTTTAAATAATGTTGCGAAATTCGGTTCGTTTGAGATTGGAAGTTATACCACAAACAATGACTGGATTACGGACAATATGTATTTCGATGGTGGTAATTGGGTATACAGGGCAAATGGATATGGGAATCAAATTTATTTCAGTGCTGGAAATATTCTTTTTGGTACAGCTCCCAGTGGTACAGCAGGGGGAACAGCTACTATAACAACAGCGATGAAAATCTCAAGTAACGGCAACGTCGGCATCGGGACGACGGGACCTGGAACAGCGTTGCAAGTTAGAGAAGTGGCTGTAAATAATAATTATCCGACACTTGGAACAGCTTCTGGTGTATTTTCTATTTTGAGTAATGAGGCGAAATACGGATTATTTGCCGGTGTGAATAATGGTTCTGGTAATGTTTGGATGCAGGCACAACGCAGTGATGGCACAGCAACGGCTTATAGTTTGGTATTACAACCAAGCGGCGGCAACGTCGGCATCGGGACGACGAATCCATTAGCGAATTTGCACGTGTGGGGTGGAGATGGTGGAGCTGGAACTAGTATTGTCAATTTTGGTGATTATGCTGGGGTTTCTCGTTTTGCTATCAATGGCATAGGAAACGTAGGTGTTGGTGGACTAATAACAAACCCGCTTAGTAATTTAAGTGGTGCGGGACTTGTTGTATTGACAACTGGCAACGTCGGCATCGGGACGACGGCGCCACTGTCTAAATTACATATATCTGATGGTGGCACGCCTGGTATTGGCGGAGGTGTTGCTCCATTCCGTATAACTGGAGCTGATTCTGCAACTTATCAGGCGATATTTGAGTCGAAGAGTGGTAATGCTAACGGTGGTCTAGGCGGTATTCAATTGGGCAATTCAACTGGTGGGGGTAATCAAAATGCACAACTGTTATTTACCGATGCTGGTTCAAATACCTTAGATATAAGGACTAACTATGTTAATGCTGCAAACAAAATTACTTTTAGTCCAGGTGCTTCAACTGCAATGACTTTATTAGGAAACGGCAACGTCGGCATCGGGACGACGGCACCAACAAACATCCTCTCTCTTGGTGGTAATGCAGCTAGAACCTTCTGGATGGAAAATGGAACAGTTGCAAACACAGCAGGATTTTCATTAACAGTACAATCGGGTGGAGCTACTGCTGCATCAACTGATAAAGCAGGTGGAGATTTAATTATTAGTTCAGGAATAGCTACTGGAACAGGAGGTTCAAATATTTATATTAAAACAGCTACTCCCGCTACAACTGGAACTGGAAACAATGCACCTTCAACAAAAATTACAATACAAGGAAATGGAGTATTACTTCCATTTCAAGCACCAACAGCATCAGCACCAGCTTATGTTTTAGGTGGAATGTATTTTGATACCACATTAAATAAGTTAAGAATTGGAGGAGCGACTGCTTGGGAAACTGTAACTTCAATATAATTTACGACCGAAATGTCGTTAAACTAGATTAGAGATAAGTTTTGGAGGATTAGTGTATCCGTTAATTATTAAGTCCGAGATGACATAAAACTATTATAAAATAAGACCACTCAATGTCAATAAACTAGAGGAAAACAAAATGGTTAATATTAAAGATTTTTTAACAAAGAAGGAATTAGGATTATCGAGAATTTTGGAGGTTACCTCGGACAACATTGTTGTTGCTTACAAGTCATTCAATATGGAAAAAGCAAAATTAGGTGAAGTTGTAGAATTACCAGAAGAAGTTTCAGTTCAATCAAAAGAAGAACTTGTAAAGGCAAATGCAGTATTACAAGCTCAGATTGATGAAAACACCTCATTTTTAAATTCAGTAGTAGCATAAATATGGACGTAGATTTACAAAAACAATTAAGTGAAATAAAAGAAATTTCCAAAGCGGCAAGTGAGTTATCCTACCGTGTCGGGGTAGACGTAAGTATTATCAAAAAAAAAATGGATGATAATTATTCTAAACGAGAATTAGATGACCATTTTTTAGAAATTAAAAATTCTCTAAACAGGATTGAAACACAAACTGTAAAGACAAATGGTAGAGTAACCGCTTGCGAAAAAGATGCTATAGCAACAGAAGGAAAAGTAAACACAATCACTAAAATAGGAGTAGCCCTGTGGGTTGTATCTGTACCTTTAGTGATGTATATTTATAGTAGAGAAGTAGGTAATTTAGAAAAACATCAAGAAGAAATATTCAAAAATCAAATACAATTATTAAGTAATACTAAATAATATGGAAGACTTTAATTTTGGTTTAATAGATGACCCACGTTCGCAAGCAGAGAAAAACTGTGACTGGAAAGCCAGTGATTTATATGGTGATATGCCTATTAATTGGATAGAAAAGAAACCTAGTGAGTGGAAAAAATACACACCTAGAGAACAGAATGGCTCACTATCATGCGTCGCTCAAAGTGCAGCAAAAGCTATTGAAATAATGGATACTTTGCTTTATAAGTAGTATAATAAAATTATGCCATTAGATGTATATAAAAGAAATCTCAATATGAAACACGGAGGAAGATTTAAAAAAGGTATTACTCCTTGGAATAAAAATAGAAAGGGTATCTTCAAACATTCTAAAGAAACTAAAGAAAAAATAGGAGTAGCTTTAAAAGGTAGGTCAACCAAGGAGTGGTGTGCAAGGGGAGAAAATCATTGGGCTTGGAAAGGTGGGATATATCCACTTATATACAAATTACGACACTGCATAGAATATAAAATTTGGAGAACAGATATTTTCAAGAAAGATAATTACACTTGTTTGTTGTGTAAAAGTACCTGCGGAAATGGTAAAAAAATTACATTAAATGCTGACCATTATCCAAAAACTTTCAGTAAAATTATAAACGAAAATAAAATAGAAACTTATGAGCAAGCAATTTCTTGTAAAGAATTATGGGATATAACTAATGGTCGTACTTTGTGTTATGAATGCCACAGAAAAGAAACAAGTAATTATCAAAAAATTAATTGGGTAAATCAATATGTCAAACTATAATGTTTATTCAGCACATCCACCTTATAGAAGTAGAGTTAATTTTCCATCAGGAGGAATGTATTTGCAAAATTTAGGTGAAGTTCTAGTGAAAATAGGCACAACACTAGAGATTTTAGACGTTTCACAGAAACAACATGAAAGTGAAATCAATCGTGATATAACCGTCGCCACACCAACAAAAGTACAAGGATATGTAAATGTCGCATATAGCAATATAGACGCTGTGGCAGGGGCTATAGAGGCTTCAGGACACTGTATATTGCTCTTCCATGCTAACGGAAACGAGTGGAAATCAAAACCAGTCTATAATGGTAAAGAAATAAATTTTGGACATGCTGTGTGTTCAGTAGATTATGCTTTGGTAGATGGTGAGAAAGTTATCATCATAGAAGACTCTGCATCACGCATAACCTCAATAGATACACTAGGGCAACGTCTAATAACCGAAGATTATCTCAAAGCAAGATGCACAGGTGCTTCATATTTAATTGCAAAGCCACCTAAACTAACTCTAACACTTAAGAGGAATTTAAAAATAGGATGCGTAGGTGATGATGTGAAAACTCTGCAATACATTCTTAAAATTGGAGCTGATTCTTTATTCGGTACAAAAACTCAGAAAGCTGTGATAGAATTTCAGAAGGCACACAATTTGACGCCAGATGGAATTGTGGGGAAAAATACATGTTCCATTTTGAACCAAAATTATTAACTAATGAAAAGCTCAACCTACTATGATTATCTTTGAATTGTTTTTAGTGATATTATTGCTTATAATTATTGAGGTAACATTGATTATAAAAGATAAATAATGTGGTACAGATTTATAAAACCAATACAAGATGATGAAAGTGGCTTTAATTGGTCGGGAAAGCCGATTGGAGATTTATCAATTAATAAGAATACATTTATGCAAAACGGAATTTTTAAACTAGTAAAAGAAAATATATCAAGTGCAATAGTTTATGGAGTAGTAGCAGTGTTATTAGTAATTATTTCTAAAGGCACAATCTTTGGATTGGATTGGAAAGTATTAGCAGATGTCGGAATATTAGCAGTAATTTCTTCTTTGGTTAAAAACTTATTAACCACAGAAAGTGGAAAATTCGCGAACTTAGTAAAAGTTATCCCCGAGGTAAAGTAATTGTCAACAAGATTGTCAACCAAGCGACGTTTTGGCTTCTCATAAGGGCGAAAGCTATCGCTATCGCAAAGTAAAATTATATTTCCACCTATTTAGGTGGTTTTTGCGTTTTATGGTATACTTAACTTATTATTAGCTTTGCAACAAATAATTGTTCTTTACAACATAATAGTTGTGTTTCGAAATAATATTTTATAACAGTGAATATTAAATACTATCTCGGGACACAACAAACAAAAGGAAAATAAATGGATGCAAACACAGTAATAAAGTGTAAACAGTGCAATACAAAATTAGAAATTCGTTTTGCCTTGTATATAAGGCATTTGAATGGGTATTTTTGTACTGTCACTTGCTTGGACAATTACGTCCAAAAGGAAGAAGCAGAAAAAGAAAGTCAGTTCTTGCTACAACTCCATACAGAACTCGCAACATGAAATACAAAACAACTAAAATCAAACCATGTTTCAATTGCAATGAGTTATTCTCTGAATTAGAATTATCCCGTTATGGCGGAAGATTCTGGTGCAGCAAATGCCTCAAAGTAACACTGAAACCTTCAGTAACACCAATAATGCAACGCTGGATACAACAGAAATTCCTAACCAGAGAATGAAAAAATCCCCAAAAGTAAAACTGGACAGACCAACTGCTCCAAAACCAATGCTGGTTATGCACATCCATAGTCGCAAGCCAGTAAACCTACCACATGTCCTGCTTAGTCGGGAAAGAGTGGGTAAACACAAACAAACATGGTGGTCAGTATACCGCCTGTGAAAGGAGAATCCTATCAGCATCGAGCCTAACCCGCTCAACACCGTTTCACAACAAAGTGAGCGGTGTGCTTTTTTTTGTTTACATCTTTTCTATAAAGTATACAAACTGCCTCGGTTTGTTTATATTTCTTTTTAAACCTAACTTTCACCTAACTTTCACCTAACTTTCACCTAACTTTCACTTTCAAGACTTATCCACAGGGTATTAACTAATTATATTTTTAATTTTGTGGTATAGTACTATTAAGCACTTGTCCGTGCGATTATAAACCTTTACGTTCTATATTCTACTCATCCACTCGTAAAGGGGGTGGGTGGAATATAGAAATAAATTATTAATATGGCTCAACGAAGAATGTTTTCAAAGCAGATAGTTCATACGGATGCTTTTATGGATATGCCTGCTACTGCTCAAAATCTGTATTTCCATTTATCTATGGAAGCAGATGATGATGGTTTTGTTTCTAACCCAAATAGAATTTTAAAACTATTGGGTTCTAACGCAGACGATTATAAAATTTTAGTCGCAAAGCGTTTCATACTTCAATTTAAGAGTGGTATCTGTGTTATTAAACATTGGATGATACATAACTATATTCAAAACGACCGCTATACTCCAACAACACATTTATTAGAAAAATCTTTATTAGAAATAAAAGACAATAGAGCATACACTGAAAAAGATAAAAAAATCTATATAGAAAATAGGAAAGAAGCAATGGGTGAAAGTAATTTACCATATAGTTTCGCTTATAAAATGCGAAATGCCTTTTGGGGTAGAAAATGTCCTTTGTGTAATTTTGATATGCGAGAAACAGGGACATCTATTACGAGAAAACCAACAATCCAACACTGTTTACCTATATCAAAAGGTGGTAAACATGAAATAGAAAATATAGCAATTATTTGTCATAATTGTAATGTTTCTTTAAGAGATAAAGAAACAGAAAAACTAAATAATAACGAGGTAAAAGAAGTATGGGATAATCTTGTATCCAATTCGGATACAGAAAATGTATCCAGTTTGGACACTCAGGTAAGGATAGGTAAGGATAGGATAGAGTTAGGTAAGGTTAGGGAAGAGAAAGAGATATACGGTGAATTTAAAAACGTAAAACTATTAAAAGAAGAATACGAAAAACTTGTAAAGACTTTTACTGAAAAGAATACCATTATCTTAATAGAGGAATTATCGGGATATATTGCTTAAAAGAGGAAAAACTATGCTTCACACTATGCCACACTTCTTAATTGGGGTCGCAGAAAGGTTCAAGATTATCAACAAAGTAATAAACCTAAAAGGACAATAATATGATATATAAAATAATTACAGGTAAAAATGAAATAAGAATAGATGAAGAAGATAAATTAAAATTTGAACAGAACGTAGATAAAAATTTTATTCGTCTTAAAAGTGGAGAATTGGTCAATCCGTCTTTCGTTCAAGGAATTGTAATTGATCACGATGCAGGCAGGAATGAAGTTTTAGAATCGCCAACTTTTCCGCTTCAACAGAGAAAGGTCGTAATGATAGAAGGCAAACCAACTTTGTTAGAGTAGTTTAAAAGGAAAATGAAAACAATATTACATTTATGTGCAGATACAGGTTCAGACACTCAAATCTATAGAGAGAATGGATATAATGTTATTCTTGTAGGAAAAGACATAGGTGTAGAAAACTATCATCCACCTAAAGATGTTTATGGAATTATAGCAAATCCAGTTTGTTTAGAGTTTTCCACAGCTAGAAGTAATGGAAAAGCTAGAAATCCAGATGAAGGAATGTTTTTAGTAAAAGAATGTCAGCGTATAATACAAGAAGCCAATCCTACTTTTTGGGTAATAGAAAATCCAGCCAGAGGAGTTTTAAAAAAGTATTTAGGAGAACCACAATTTACATACCAACCTTGGGAATATGGAAGCCCGTGGACTAAACACACTGCTTTATGGGGAAAGTTTAATATCCCTCCAAAGAAATATACTAACTGGGAAGATGTAGAAAAAATACCAGAACTATACACAAGACCAAACAGAGGAAAACCAGCACTAGCATTTATGCACAAAAGTCATAAGAAATTTATAAGAGAGCTTGATTGTTTTAATAACGTGGATAGTGACATGGAGTTTCGCTCCCTATGTTCACAGAAATTTGCTAAAGCATTTTACGAAGTTAATAAATAACTCTTGCAATTATAGTTAAACTATGTTAGCATGATACTTATATGAAGAAAAATTCTAGAAGCGAGAAATTAAAAAAGCACTGGGCAACTCTTTCAAAGGAGAAAAGGTCAGAACGAACACGAAAAGGTGGTTTGGCTTTGTGGGCTAAGATAAAAGCAGGTGACTTGACTATGTAAGCATAGTTGTGTTGATATAAATAAAGTGGATAACTTTGCTTGCATGGTTATATTAAGTATGATAGATTTATAGTAGTTAGAAAAGGGAACGAGTAGGACATGGACAAGTTGGTTTCGACTGACAACCTCCATAGAAAAAAGCCACCAGACTATCCTACTCGAAGAACTTTCCTAACAATTATTAACTTAACAAAATAAACTTATGAGTGATATAGAAACAAAAGTAGTGGATAGTAGTAACGAACATGTTTTCCACCAAGATTATAGTAAACATAAAGACTGCTCAGCTTGTTGGAGTGAAAAGTTATACGCAAGAGAAAGGAGAGCAAGTGCAATGGAACAGTTAGGAAGTTCCCCAGCTAGTTATAGAGTCGATTTTAGTAGTTGGAATAACAACCCATTGGGATAATTATATGAATAAACCTATTAAAGTATTATGGAATGGAAAGTTGTTAAGAGAAATTTATCCTCACGCAACAAGATGGCAAGTGTTCAAGTTTAAATTAAAGAAGTTTGTTAGAAAGTGTTTGATAGTATCGGGGGTAATGACAATGGCATTTATATTAATAGTATTAGGCGTATATGTTAACCCAGCTATTAAGTGCCAAAAAAAAATCGCAGAAAAAGATAATCTAACTCTAAAGGTAAACGACATAAAAGATAAAGTTATAAACGATATACAGAGTTGTGAAAGCAAAGGACATAGCGAGAGTGATGGAATAATAATCTTTGATAGTAACAAGGTGGCGAGTGTAGGTACAATGCAATTTCAAGTAAAGACAGTCCAGCACTATTATAAAACTCTTTATGATCAAGAAATAACTCCAAAGGAAGCAATACTAATAGCCCTAGACGATAACAAGGCAGAGGCGTTAGCGAAGGATATAATCTTCAAGGATTCAAAAGGATGGAGAAATTGGTTCAACTGTGGCACAAAGAACGGCACAGAGGTCAAATTAAAAGTTATTAACGAATTACTACAATAACATGGCTTACTTTGATAAAAATAAAGGTGAAATAATATTAGAGCAAGACGATAAAGAAATGTTTAAGGAAGTTTCGCAACATTTCACAAACAATGGTTTCAAACATAGTGAGTGGTGTATGGATATTATCAAGTGGCTTAATGGAGAATTAAAAAATGAAAACTCTTAAAGACCCCATGTTTCAATTATGTGTTATAGGTGGATTAATTATAGTCGGATATATATTAATAGCATTAAATCAATAAACTTATGAAAAACTTATACAAAACGTTAGCCAGTTTTCAACAAGAAGTTCCAGTAATACACAGAGGCACACAAGGTTATGGATACTCTTACGCAGACCTACCAGCAATCTTTGAGATAATCAATCCACTTCTTAAAAAGAACGGGCTAGGGTTTACTCAAACAATAAATGGCACAGACTTAATAACAACAGTATTTCACATAGAAAGTGGAGAAACTATTACAAGCACCACAGCAATACCACAAGGCGTAACACTAGCAAAGATGAATACATTTCAAGTTTTAGGATCAGCCATAACTTATATTCGCAGATATGCTTTGAGTTCAATGCTTGGACTTGTAACAGAAAAAGATACAGACGCAAGTGGTGAAGAGGTCGTATCACCAAAGAAGAATATTAAAAACGAAGACCCTTTCTAAATTTATGTTACAAATTAAAAATTTTAGTATATTTCGTGTCAAAGAACAAAAGAATGATAAAAGTCCAACACATAGATTATCATGTAAAATTGGGGAAGAATACATAAGTATTGGTTCTGCATGGACAAAAGAAACAAAAACAGGAGATAAATTTTTATCAGTAAAATTAAGTGATATTTTTACCGACCATACAGACAACACGAAGAGTAGAAAAGGCATAGTTTTAGTTTACGAGGACGATTTAAAGGAATTAGCCAAGTTAGCAGGTGTTAGTCTCACTCCAGAAGCCACTACAAAGCCCCCAGAGCCTCATATAAGCGATAATAGTCCTTTCTAGTACATTTATGACATTAAGCGAACTTTTAGTTAAAATCAAAGAAAAAAGCCTATCCCAAGAACAGCTTGAAAGTTATGGTGATGAAATGAGTGCTTTATTTTCACAGATGCAACTTGAAATGGCAGATTTAGAAAAAGAAGAAGCATTATTCTTAGACCATTGCGTTGGGGCTGAAGATAAAATATCAGTAGCAGAAAGCAAGATTAAATGGAAAGCCACTCCAAAAGGTCAAAGGCTAATTGTACTTAAAAGATATTCAGTGGCTACAAAAGAAATGATTAACTCATTAAAAAGTAGAACATTTAGATTAATAAAATGAAAAAATACGAAAAAGAATATGAAGATGCACCTAGCGGAATGGTTACTTTTTACAACTATAAAGAACCATTAATGAAGTTTGATGAAGGATATGGTTTTATGGGAGCTTTAATATTTGATAGTGAAACCGATAAAGTGCAATGTCATCTGTGTGGAACGTGGTTAGGACAACTACCACATCATCTACATAGAGAACATAACATGTCCGCTAGTCAGTATAAAGATAAAGTGGGTTTGTTTCAAACTACTGCTCTTATAAGTGAAAGCATGAGAGATAAATTAATTGCATCAGGACTTGATAAAAGATTACAAAACCTAAAAAAAGGACATAAAAAAACAGAAGAAGAAAAACAAAAAATAAGAGAAACTAATTTAAAAAATGGACAAAAACCAGAAGGAATGAATATAAGAGGAACTTGTCCAGCACAGTTATTAGATAGGTTAAAAAAATTATATGAAGAACAAGGAGATAGTTTTACGATAAACTACGATAGAAGATTAAATGTGAATCCTCAAACTAATATATCTGGAGCAAAAAATTTAGCAGTCATGTTAAGAAAGACATTTGGCTCAGTTAAAGAAGCTTGTCAATTAGCAGGAGTGCCATATCGAATACCAGGAAGAAATAGAAATTACAATCACAGTATTAAATACACAGAAGAATTAGCATTAAGTTTTATCAAAGAATATTTAATAAGATTTAACAAAATTCCAACGTATAAGGATTTTAAATTACAAAATAGTCGAGGATTATATAATAGTGTTATAAAAACGAATAAAAATCTTAAATTATTAGCTAGCAAAGTATATATATCGCTAGATGAGTATAGAAAATCAGATGAAAGAATAAATTATACAAAAGAATCATTATTAGATTTTCTTAGAAAGTTTGAAAAAATACATAGTCGAAAACCCTCAATATCAGATGGTAAAAGATGTTTAATTCCTTATCCTTCAAGATATATTTACCATTTTGGTTCATGGAAAAAGGCGTTAGAATTAGCTTTTAACTAAAATGAAACTCTCTCAAAAACAAATTATAAAAAATAAGTTATTAGAGAAAGGTGAAGTAGATAATCTTTGGGCGATAAATAATGGAATGTGGAGACTATCAGATATTATCTTACACTTACGCAGAGAAGGCATGAATATTAAAACGATATATATGGAAGAAGGAGTTGGTAAAAATTGTCATTATAGATTAGTAAAAGATACGCTTTTTTAGTATAATAATTATATGCCAACAGGAATAGCCCCTTGGAATAAAGGTAAAAAAATATCAGAAGAAACTAAGAAAAAGATAAAAGAAAATAATGCTAAATTTTGGCTTGGTAAAAAAAGACCTGAAGTTGCAGAATGGTTAGGAAAAGCAAACATAGGAAGAATTGTAAGTAAAGAAACAAGACAAAAATTAAGTGATTCTCATAAAGGAAAATCTACTGCTAGTTGGCATCTTAAAGGAAAAAATCATCCAAGATGGAAAGGGGGTTATAAAAATACTTTAATTCTTTTAAAAAATAGAAGAGCTTTGAAGAAGAATGCTGAAGGTTCACATACTTTAGGAGAATGGGAGTTATTAAAAATACAATACGGATTTACTTGTCCTTGTTGTAAGAAAAAAGAACCTGAGGTAAAACTTACCGAAGACCATATAATTCCATTAAGTAAAGGAGGTAGTAATTTCATACAAAATATTCAGCCACTTTGTCATTCTTGTAATAGTCGTAAAAATAATAAAATTATACCAAGATATGAATAAAGACATTGAAACAATTTATGAGCCAGAGAAGACAAAAGTGTGTCGCTACAAGCTTATTCCCAAGAACACTTTATTTTAGTATAATATAACTATGAAACGCTCATGTCTAAAAAAGAAATCAAAACAAAAAATAAGTGTAATACAACGACATCTATGGGAAGAATGCAAAAGGATAATAAGAGCGAAATATGGGAATGTGTGTTATACCTGCGGGGCAAAAGGTCTGACCTCGTCAAACTGGCAAACAGGACATATGCTGGCAAAGGCTTCAGTTGGAGCATATCTAAAATACGACCTGAGAGTTCTGCGACCACAATGCTTCAGGTGCAATATCCATTTAGGGGGTGCTGGGGCGATGTTTGTGGAGAATATGAGACTTCGGGAGGGCAATGCTTATGTGGACTTGATTTTTTTGGACAAACAGAAAACAGTCAAGGCGTACGATTGGTACGAGCAGTTATTAAACGAATATAAAAACTTATGAACCCAATACAACCACTAAAACAACAATTTAAAATAGACGAGGACAAGGGATTCGTAAAAGACCAGATATTAGAACGCTGTCGTTCCGAAGATAATTACACGCATTGTAAAGGTTTTCCATTAACAAGTTACGAAGATAAAAAGGATATTTTGTGTCCTAGAATAACCAAATGAAAAAGAATATTACAACATTATTGTTTGCACAAAAAGAAAAATATACTAAACAGGAAAAGAAAAAGCTAATATGGTGGGCAAAACACGAGATTAAAGAATACGAGAGATTTATAGAACATATTAGGAAAACCAAATGATACAAGATAAATATAATCAAATGAATAAACAAACATACGAAATAAAAATTGGAGATAAATATGGAGTTACTATTGCTGTTGGTAGTCCACTTCAAAAGGCATTATATAATAATTTTGAAGCACAAAAGCAACTAAATGAAGTAATAGATTTATTGAAAAAGCAAATACTACAAGCATTTATAAACGAATTAGAATCAAATTCAAACAAAGATGGCAGTATAAGTCCAAATCTTCAGCACTGGATAGAGTCAAAGAAAATACAATTATCAACTATAATAAAAGAGATATAATATGTTCAAAGATACATCATTCCAGTATTACAACGAATACAAACAAGCATTTTTTAACATTAACAAGTAATAAATAAAGATATGAAAACAGAAATTTGTAAAGACATAGGGTGTGCAGATATAAATTGTGAACAATGTAAAAACTTAAAAGGAACTTGTTTCAAACATAGTCCACCAAGAGATAGAAAGTTTGATAAAGATATGTATGTAAGCCGTGCCGTGGCGATGGGTGCGGAACCAGAGGAAGCAATTAAACATTGGGAAGATAAGAATAAATGAAGCGTAAAAAACCAAATGAAGATGAATTGTGTAGCTGGGATTTTTGTACTTCATGTATAAATTATAGGATTAAAAACAAGATGCCTATGCATAAATTAAAGTCGCATAAGTATATAAAGAAATGAAGAATAAATGTATAACCTGCAACAAAGAAATACAGAAAACGTCAAAGAAGAATGGTCGGTGGCGTTATTGTAGCGAGGAATGTAATAAATTATTAAAGAAAGGAATAACAAAATAAACATGAAAAACAAACAAATAGCACAATATGGTTTAGGATCAGTAATAATTTTAGTATTAGCATTGATGTCAGGAGGCGAAACGCAAGAAGGTATAGTAATGTTTTTATATTATGCAGGGGCAATAGGTATTTGGGTATTTGGAATTTGGGGGCTAGTAAGATTAATTAAGTCAAAAGACTAGACATTATAAA
>Ga0194060_10001793_pt1 | contig 15368 bp, 12 predicted proteins | sample SepL225m_MetaG_FD_163427 | JGI IMG/M metagenome (GOLD analysis project Ga0194060, IMG submission 163427) | Anoxic zone freshwater microbial communities from boreal shield lake in IISD Experimental Lakes Area, Ontario, Canada - Sep2016-L222-5m | ecosystem: Environmental > Aquatic > Freshwater >...
CATCGACCACACGACCGATGTCGTAGGTCAGGTCGTCGCGGGTGATGCCCATCAGGTCGTTGGAAACCATGCGGGCATAATCGGCCGGATCGAGATCCGGGCCAATGTAGGTGTTGATCGCGGACAGGCCCTGCGCCACGGCACCGGAGCGATCCACGGCCGCCTTGTCCACCATTTTGATCTTGAGTTCGGTGCCGCTCTCGGCCTTGACGGCTTCGGCCCAGCGCATCACTTCATAAGCGGCGCCGCAGCATGCCATGCCGCCGCCGATCAGCAGAATGTCCAGGTCTTCCTGAACGATTTCGGGTTTTTCAAATGTTCCAGCCATTTTTGGTTCCTCGATTTGTCAATGACGAAGGGATCAGCCGCGGCGGATCAGTTCAGCAGGATTGCCGGTACGGTAGCCGCCCATCACGTTCTTCGTGAAGACTTCGGGTGTGGCCAGATCGGCCATCTTGGGCATCGGTTTGCCGCCGAACGGATCGATCGAACCCTCCGACGTGGTGCGGATCGGGAACTTGAAGCGCTTCATGGTGCCGTTACGGAACTTGATGGTCCACATGATGGAATCGGAACCGCGCAACGGCTGCACCGAACCGCCCAGCGGCACGATATCGGCATAGTGGCGGCATTCGATGGCACCCTGCGGGCAAATCTTGACGCAGGAGTAGCACTCCCAGCACTGCTCCGGTTCCTGATTGAAGGCTTTCATGGCATGGCCGGTTTCAGACCCGTCCTTGTCCAGCTTCATCAGGTTGTGCGGGCAGATGTACATGCAGGCGGTCTTGTCCTGCCCCTTGCAGCCATCGCACTTCTCGGTACGAACAAAGGTTGGCATTTGGTTTCTACTCCTCGGTTGCGGTGTTAATCAAAAAAACACTTGGAAAAAACGGGAACTCTGGTGTTTCAACGGGCCGAATGCCCGGACAACTTGACCTCGACCTTCTCATGCTCGGCCAGACTGGCGTAGTAGGCTCGCAGAACCTCCAGCACCTCCGGTCGGGAAAACTCGGCGGGCACCTCGCCGCCTTCGGAAAGCATCTTGCGCAACTTGGTGCCGGAAAGCATCAAGCGATCAGATTCGCCATGCGGACAGGTGCGTGCCGAAGCCATGCCGCCGCACTTGTAGCACCAGAAAGTCCAGTCGATCTTTAGCGGCACGGTCTCCAGCGAGCCTTTCGGAATCTCGTCGAAAATGTGATGGGCATCGAAGGGCCCGTAGTAGCTGCCGACGCCGGCATGGTCACGGCCGACGATCAGATGCGAGCAACCGTAATTCTGGCGGAACAGCGCGTGCAGCAAGGCCTCACGCGGGCCGGCATAGCGCATGTCGAGCGGATAACCGGCCTGTAGAACCGTGTTCTTGACAAAATAATGTTCGGCCAATGTGGCGATCGCCTCGGACCGCACATCGGCCGGAATATCACCTGGTTTCAGGTTGCCGAGCAGTGAATGGATCAGCACGCCGTCGCAGGTCTCGACGGCGATCTTGGCCAGATATTCGTGCGAGCGATGCATCGGATTGCGCGTCTGGAAGGCGGCGACCTTGCTCCAGCCCATGGCATCGAAGCTTGCCCGGGTTTCCTTCGGCGACAGGAAGAGCTCGCCGTACTTCTCGGGAAAATCGCCCTGCGAAAGCACCTTGATCGGGCCGGCCAGATTGATGTCGCCCTGCTCCATGACCATCTTGACGCCGGGATGATCGATATCGGTAGTCTTGAACACCGTAGCGCACTCGTGAGCCTTGTCGATCGAGTACTTCTCCGTCACCTTCATGGTGGCGAGAATCGACTCATCGTCCGGATCGATCAGGGCAATCTCACCACCGGTCTTCAAGCCATCAGCCGTGGCCTTGTCGGTGGACAACGTGATCGGAATCGGCCAGAACAGGCCATTGGCCATTTTCATGCCGTCGCAGACGCCCTGCCAGTCGGTATGGGTCATGAAACCATCGAGCGGCGTAAAGCCACCGATGCCCAGCATGATGATGTCGCCCTTCTCGCGCGAACTGACCTTGACCCTGGGCAAAGATCTGGCGTGCGCAAGTTCCGCCTGCTGCGCCTGCCCTTCCAGCAATAAAGGTCGCAGACTGCCGCCGCCGTGCGGATTGACTAACGCCATGCCAAGCCTCCTCAAAGAGTGGTTATTCTTAGAAGATCGAAGGCTAACAAATTCCCTCCGGACCCCAATGCGAATATTTCTATTTGGGGATAAGGGGATTGTTTATGGGCTCAGCCGAAACCGCCCAGGGAAAGGCGGTCTGCTAGAATTCCGTCGGAAACAAAGACCCTTTGCAGCCTGCGCTGACGCTTCCGGCCGCCTGTTCCCACTGGGCCGGATGAAGCGTGTTGACAGTATCAACAATCCCTAGTGACACGATGCAACCTTTGACATTTGACCAAGCGAGCGTCTTATGGTGAGCATCAAGCGTGCGCTTGGTGTTTCCCTTGCATCCCGCATTTGGGGGGCGGCGCTGAGCATCCTTGTCGTTCCGGTCTATGTCAGGATTCTCGGGATTGAATCCTATGGACTGATCGGGCTCTTTGCCAGCCTGCAGGTGATGATTTCGTTTCTTGACCTCGGCTTGGGCACCACCCTGATTCGCGAGTTCGGGCGCCTTGCCGGCGAGCCGGATGGACGCCAGGAGATGCAGGACGCCGCCCGCAGCTGCGAAGCCGTCTATCTGGTCGTCGGCTTCCTTATAGGGGTTTCCCTGGCCCTGCTTGGCCCTTGGCTGCTGGACCATTGGCTGACACTCGACCAGTTGAACCGGGATGAAGCAGGCAGGGCACTGGTGTGGGGAGCAATCGCTCTCGCCATTCAGTGGCCTGCGACCCTGTACGGTTCGGGACTCGAGGGACTGCAGCGTCAGACCTCGCTTGGGGTGTTGACGGCCAGCGCGACCACGGCGCGCGTCCTGCTGACCCTGTCCGCGGTAAGCTTCGTTTCGCCCAGCATAGAGCTCTTCTTTGCGGCAAATGCCCTCGGCGCCTGCGGCCACACGCTTGCGGGCCATTTGGTGTTCTGGCGGGCTCTCGGTCCTTGCCAGCGTCCGGCACGGATTCTCCACAGCTTCCTTGCCCGCTCCCGCGCTTTCGCGGGAACAGTTACTGGAATAACAGTAAGCTCGATCATCCTCACGCAGCTAGACAAGGTGATCCTGAGCAAGGTGCTGACATTGCCGGATTTCGGCGTCTATGCACTCACCAGTGCGCTAGCGGGCGGGCTCTATGTCTTGATCAGTCCGGTTTTCGGGATCCTGTACCCACATCTGTGTTCCTTGACGGCTAAAGGAAACACGGTCGAGATCGCAAAATCCTATCATATAGCAACGCAGTTTCTGGCCTTTCTGCTTATTCCGGCAGTTGCAGTCGTCGCCTTTTTTTCCGGCGAAATCCTTTTCGTCTGGACCGGCAATGCCGACATCTGCGAACGGGCGCACTGGCCGCTGATCTTTCTCTTTTCCGGCAACGCGATCAACGGCATCATGAATGCACCGTATGCGCTTCAGCTTGCAGCGGGATGGACGGGGCTCTCCCTGCTGCTGAATGTGGCCGCGGTGGTCGTGCTTGCTCCGGTGACTTATTTTCTTGCGCTTGCCTACGGACCCGCCGGCGGTGCTGCGGCATGGCTGCTTCTGAATATTTGCCTGTTCCTGACTGCTCCGCAGCTCATGCATGAGCGCCTGCTGCGCGGGGAAATGTTCAAATGGTATATCCATGACATAGGGCGCGCCGTCATGGCGGCCGGCGCCGCGGCAGCCCTGCTGCACCTAGCCCTGCCGGTAATGACCTCAAGGCCCATGCTGGGGCTGGCCGTCGTCGCCGCCTGGCTTGCCGCGCTCGGTGCCACGGGCCTTGCGCTCCCGGCAATCAGGATTCGCCTGCAAGGACTTTACCGGTAGCTGCCGGCATTCAGCGGATTCAATTCGAAACGGGGGTAGCAAATGCTATTGGTATTGCGGTCCGAATCTCAAATCAGCGAAGCACGGCGAAAAATGCGTCGCCGAGGGATTTCCCTGGTCGACACCGCCCTGCGCAGATTCCTGCGAAGAGCCAGCCTCGTCCGTTCCTTACAGGTCGGGGACGAACTCAAGAGCTGGGACGTCCTGACTACGCTCGAGTTCATCGAGAACGCCCTGCCGAGGCAGGCGGCGATTCTTGACATCGGAGCTTATGCATCGGAGGTCCCGCTATCTCTGGCCCGGCTCGGCTTTTCAAACGTCGCAGCCGTCGATTTGAATCCCGGCCTGCGGCAGATGCCCCATCAGGACAAGATCCGCTATGAGGTCGGCGACTTCATGGCGTGTCCGTTTGCGGCGGGAACCTTCGATGCCGTAACGGCCACTTCCGTAATCGAGCATGGCTACGATCCGGTTCGTCTGCTGGGAGAAATCAGCAGAGTGCTCAGGCCGGGAGGGTATTTTCTTGCATCGATGGACTATTGGCCGGAAAAGATTGACACGCACGACCAGAAGATTTTCGGCATGAGCTGGATGATCTTTTCCAAGGACGACATCCTCGATCTTGTGGCGCAGGCCCGCAACTTCGGCCTGTTCCCCTGTGGCGAGCTTGACTATGAGGCCGCCGGACCGCTGGTGAGGCACGCGGGGCATGGCTATACTTTCGGCTGGCTGGCGCTGCGAAAGACGGCATAGAATTTCATGAGAGTCCTGTTCATCTCCGGATCATTCCTGCCGGACCGATGCGGCGTCGCCGACTATCTGTGGCATCTGGTCCAGGAACTGGCTGCCTGCACCGACACGGAGGTCGCAGTGCTGAGCAGTTGCCCGAACCCCGCCTGCTGTGCGCACCCCGTGCGTCACTTCAAGGGCTGGAATATTGTCAGCATCAAGGATGTTGCGAAAGCCGTACGGGCCTTCAGGCCTGACATCGTCCATATTCAATACCCGGCTAGCAGGGCGATCTCGCGTTATATCCCCCTCTTCGTGCGCAGGGTGCTACGAACACCGGTAGCGCAGACCTGGCACGAGCATTATGATGAATGCAATCAACTCGGATGGCGCAACCTGATGGGACTGGACGGGCTTGTCCATGTTCGCGAGGATCTTCCAAGGCGTTTGCCGGCGTGGTTGCAAAAGATGCTTCGGAATAAATCGGTTTACATCCCGAATGCATCGACCATTCCTGCCGTAGGCATCACGGACGAACAAAGATGGGTCATCAAGAAGGATATTTGCGGCGAGAGGCAGTTGGTCACATTCTTCGGTTTCCTCAATCCGAACAAGGGTGTCGACAGGCTGTTCGAGATTGCCGATCCTACTCGGCATCATCTGCTGCTGATCTGCGATCCTGACCAATCCACTGATTATCGCCGGCAAGTGCACAATCTAGCCCTCTCGGAGCCTTGGCACGATCACGTCACGATAACCGGATTCCTGCCGCCAGCCGAAGTCGGCCGCCTTCTGGCGGCATCGGATGCGATTGCCTTTCCATTTACCACCGGAATAGGTGATTGGAATACCTCGGTGCAGGCTGCGCTGACTTCCGGCAGCTTCGTCATCGGCACCTCCGCTAACGAAGCCCTTCTGGGCTTCGACGAGTCAAAGAATATGCGCCTGGTTTCCTGTGACGATTGGCAGGCGTTTCGTAGCGGCTTGCTGGCCGGTCTCGGCCGCCGCCGCGAACCTGAATCATCCAAAGGCTGGTCAGCGATCGTAAGGGCACACAAGAATTTATATGCAGAAATCCAGGCCAAACGCGGCTGAAACCGTTCAGCTATCTGTCTGCATTCCCGTCTTCAACTTCGGGGCGTTTCTCGGCGAGACGCTCGACTCGATTCTGCCGCAAGTCGTTCCGGGTATTGAGATTGTTGTAGTTGATGGTGCATCGACAGACGATACCCCCAGCGTCGTCGCTAGCCGGATGGAGCGCTGCCCTCAACTGCGTTATGTTCGCCTCGACAGGCGCGGCGGCATTGATGCGGATATCGCCTTGAGTATCGACCATGCTACCGGCAGATTCTGCTGGCTATTCAGCGGCGACGACATCATGCGGCCCTATGCTCTTGAGCGTGCTTTGAACTGGCTTTCAAGCGGGCACGATGTACTCTTATGCCAACACTCGAACTGTGACAAGAAGATGCGACGATTGGAAGATCATCCTGTACTGTCGGTTTCTCAGGTAATGAGTATTGACCTTGCAGACTTAGAACAGCGCCGCCAATACCTTTCAATTGCTGTAAATACTGAGGCCTTGTTCAGCTTCATGGGTGGATTGATCGTCCGGCGCGATACATGGCGATCGGTGTCCGCCGTAGAGCAGTTCATGGGAAGTTGCTGGGGCCATGTTGCCCGGTTGCTGTCTGTTGCCAGACATAACCTAAAAGTTTGTTATGTTCATGAGATTTGGCTGGACAAGAGAGGCGACAATGATTCGTTTCTCGATAGAGGGCTGGTCAATCGATTGAAACTGGCCGTAGATGGATACCTTGGTATTGCCACCCACTACTACGGAGCGGATTCATGGGAGATAGCACAAGTACGGCGGTTCTTGCGCAATGAGCTTGGACTCAGAACATTTATCAAGGGCTTGCACATGACACGGATCAATCCTGCACAGGAAAGCAGGAAAGAACTGGACCGATTGATGCTCCTCCTGTACGGAGAAAAAGGCTTTAGATTCGCACTTGCCCGCAGCATTTACCGGAATTTCCCGCGATCGATGTTCCCAATTCTCCATATTGTTTACTCAGGGCTAAAAAAGAACAGAGTTGCGCGTAGCATTTACCGCAATTTGCCGCTTTTTATTGCTCTATTTCACAAACCATCCCGCTTGAAAACGATACAAAAGTAGGCTGAGGCTAATCGAAGTCACCCCGTTTGAAGCGCAATTCCAAGGAACTCCAGAATGCATATCATCTTTCGACAAACCTGCCGAGTCTGTGGATCAACTCACCTGGCCCCTGTTATCGATCTGGGCGAGCAGTATCTGCAGGGCGCCTTCGTCAAGGAGGGTCACCCTCAGGCGCCTCTGCGCAAGATTCCAACTCAGCTTGTCCGTTGCGACGTAACGAGGAATGAGAACGGGTGCGGCTTGTTACAACTGGCCCATACGCTGCCCTCGGAAATTCTCTATGCCAATTATTGGTACAGATCGGGAACCAACGCCACCATGCGTGCACATCTGCAAGCCATCGTGGATGATGCCGTTGAAATGCTGCCGACAGGAGATTCAAGAGTATTGGATATCGGTTGCAATGATGGAACGCTGCTGGGCTTCTATCCGGCATCTTTCGACCGTTTTGGATGCGATCCGTCAGACATAGCCCGTGAAGTTCCAGCTCCGATCACGGTGGTGAATACCGTATTCCCTTCTCCACAGATCGAGGAAATTGCCGGCATGCGCAAGTTCGACGCCATCACTTCGATCGCCATGTACTACGATCTGGAAGATCCTGTTGCTTTTGCGCTGGCCGTGAAACGCTTGCTGTCGGAAGAAGGCATCTGGGTCGTCGAGATGTCGTATCTGCCAATGATGCTTGCGCAGAACTCCTTTGACACGATATGTCACGAGCACCTCGAATACTACAGTCTCGCAGTTCTGGAAAACATTGCGCGACGGGCAGGTCTTCGAGTTTTCAAGGCTAATATCAATGACATCAACGGTGGCTCGATTCGTCTCTATCTCTCACACGCAGAAAACAGTCGCTACGGAACACAAACTGACCGTGACTTCCTGCGGACGCTGCGTTTGCGCGAGTTCGAACTGGAACTCGATACCGACCGGCCCTACCGGGCCTTCCAGGACCGCATAGATATCTTGCGTAACGAGATCTCCATCCTGCTTGCAGGTGCAAAGGCGGAAGGCAAGAAAACTCATGTGTACGGGGCCTCCACCAAGGGCAACGTGCTGCTGCAGTGGTACGGTCTGGACAACAAGGTGATCGAATGTGCGGCGGATCGAAATCCGCACAAGCACGGTGCGCATACCTTGGGAACAGACATTCCGATCGTCAGTGAAGAAGAATCGCGGTCATTGAGGCCGGACTATTACCTGGTATTGCCATGGCATTTCAAGGCGGAGTTTCTCGAAAGGGAGCGCAACACGATTTTGGGAGGAACCAGCATGGTCTTTCCTCTGCCTGATGTCAGAGTGGTCACTGCACAAAACATCGACCAGGAAATTGCTCGGGCCCGCAATACCAACCTGTTGGCCATTTGAAAAATGGCGCAACATCGCGCTCTGGTTCTGGGCGTCAACGGTCAGGATGGCAGTTATCTTGCCGAGTCTCTCCTGGCGCGAGGCTGGTCAGTTCATGGCGTGGGACGTCAGGCGGAATCGCGCTGGCTTGGAGACACAAGGGACTTTTCGTACCATGAGCTGGATCTCACCGACATCGACGCTTTCTCGACTTTACTGAAAGCTCTTCAGCCGGATTTCATCTTCCATATGGCTGCAGTACATGGTGCTTCAGGGTTCCCCTATGAAAGCCACTGGAAGGAAGCACACGCGGTCAATACTCTCGCGGCACATGCTGTGCTGGAATACCTGCGTGCTAACGCCCACAATGCAGCGATGATTTACGCGAGTTCATCAAAAGTATTCGGCCTTGAACTGCCTGCGGTAGTCACCGAGTCGAGCCCTCGCACTTCAAGCTGCATTTATTCGACAACAAAAAATGCAGCCACAGACCTGATTCGCTATTATCGCCTGCGTCATCGCGTACGCGCTTCCGTGATCTGGACCTTCAATCACGAATCGCCGCGTCGCGGTGGCGAGTACTTTATCCCAAACATCGTGAACATCCTCGCAAACTCGATCCTCGATCCAGGCTTTGTCGGCCGTATCGGAACGCTGCAATTTGCCAGCGATTGGGGCGATGCCGCCGAATACATGGATATCTTAACGGATATCGCGGAAAAGCTCCCCGGCGAGGATTTCATACTGGCTTCGGGTACAACCTGGGCGGCAAAGGAATTCGTCGATGCGCTGTTTCAACGCTACCAACTCTGCTCGCAGGTACACCTGATCGAACAGCAGCTTGCGTCACCCGTAACAAGTCCACCCGATTGGCACGCCGATCTTTCCACCCTGCGAAACAAACTCGGCCGGATCCCTCAGCGCGGCATCCTCCAGGTTTGCGATGAGATTCTCAAAAGCAATCACCCTGAAGCGTGGCGGAAGACAAGGACTACAGTTTGAAGATTGCATTGATTCAAGACCAATTGCTGACCAGGGCTGGATCGGAACGCATTTTTCTTTACATGGCGCAGGAGTTTCAGGAGGCCGACTTGTACTCGCTGTGCTACAACCCCGAAACAACCTGGCCCGAGTTCGAGAAGTTCGAGATTGCCGTCAGCCCGCTCAATCGAATCATTCAGGATCATGGACGATTCAAGACGCTGTTCCCCCTCTCGACCTGGTGGATGGAACACTGGGACTTTTCAGCGTACGACCTGATCATTACCTCCAGTGCTACGACTGCCAAGTACATCAAGCGGTTCAAGGGTCCGCACATCTGCTACTGCTACTTTCCAACGCGGGCCATCTGGTCCTTCGACAGCTACTTCGGTCGCGAGCGTGGCGTGCGTGAAAGAATCTTTGAATGGCTGATGCCCTGGTTAAAGAACCGGGATCGCGCCGCAGCCTCGCGCGTAAGTCAATTCATTGCCATTTCGCGATCCTCGGCCCATGCAATCCGGAAGTGTTATCAGCGTGAAGCGGCTGTGCTGCATTGCCCGATTGACGTCAAGCGCTTCAGGGCGGGCGCACTCAGTACCAAGCAGGAATACTTCCTGCTCGTATCGCGGCTTGAGAAATGGAAGAAGGTCGACTACGCCATCGAAGCCTTCAACCGACTCGGATTGCCGCTTCACATAGTGGGCACAGGCCCCGAGGATGCGCGGCTTCGATCCATCGCCGGGCCTAGTGTCTCATTTCTAGGCGCCGTAGCTGACGACATACTGATTCGCGCCTACGGCGAAGCACGCGCCGTCATCTTTCCGCCCGAACTCGAGTATGGCCTGGTTCCGCTGGAAGCGAATGCCGCCGGCACCCCCGTCATTGCGCTTGGTCGCGGCGGGGTTCTTGAAACTATGGTCGGCAAGGATGATGCTCAGGGTAGAAAACCAACCGCCATCCTCTACCCGGAACCGACAGGGGAGTGCCTCATGGAAGCCGTCAGGGAGTTCGAGATCACCCGCTTCTCGCGCGACGAACTAATTTCGCATGTTGCCGCGTTCGACATTGCGGCTTTTCGCAGTGGACTGCGCGCAATGGTGAATGAGTTCATCGACCATGGCCGCATTTCAACGTCGCAAAGTTCCTTATCATGAGCCCTCACACATTGAAACGGATATCGCCCGAGCGTTGCAGAAGAAAGGTAGTTCTGCCTGGTACGGAACTTAAACAGGCGTGAGCAGCGGAAGACCGACCATGATCAATGATTTCGTGAAATACTTTGTGCGCAAGATTCTGCGATGTCTGCCAGACAATTTGAGGCGACATATTTTCGACGAAATTCGAAGCGACAACTATCGCAATTCTCTGCTGCAGCAGCAGGAAGCCGAACGCCGGATCGGCCTGGCCATATCGGTTTCGAATTTGGATGATTTCGACGCTGCGGAGGCCCATCTTCGCGAAGCCGCCAGACTTGACCCATACAATCTGCAGATCGCACCGCATCTCGGACGCATACGCTTTCTCAAGTCCAGGTCCCTTGATCGGGCGGCACAGGAACAGAATAGGGCCATGCTTGAAGTCATCGGGTCAATGCATCGCGAACTGGAGAGCAGCGATCCGATCTACGTTCCATCCGAGTTCTGGGAAACGTTCGGCAAGTTTCACATGCAGTTGCTCGAGCGCTACGGAATCGAGAATTTCAAGCGGACGGTCTCGCACAACTATCAAAACTGGTTCATGGTTTCCATGGAAGATCCACAGGTTCGCCAGTTGCTCAAAACATGGCCGACGCACTTCTCGACCCAAGCCTGGCTCAACACCATTGAAGTGCCTGACCATGTCGGATTGCACACCTCGCTGACTTTCGATGAGCCTAGTTACCCCTTGGCTTTCGCCGAGAAGCGCGAAATCTATCGCATTGCGGTTGGTCTGCTTTGGGAATTCGTCAACGACACGGACAGCTTTGGGGTCATGGAACAACTGGCCGAACTGGAAGTCGGTAATCCGGTTCGGATTTACCGCAGGGGTCGTCTCATTTCCTCGGATATCGCACACTCCGTGCGCGAAAGGCAGATGCTGCTCAACAGCATTTCCTGTCACGGGAACGAAGGCCTGATCGTCGGCGAACTGGGTGCGGGTCACGGCCGGTTGGCGGAGGTCTTTGGACAAACCACCAACTATCGCTACTATATTTTCGACATTACCCCTGCGCTGTACGTATCGCAGTGGTACCTGAAATCCATTTTCCCCAATGAAAGGCTGTTTGAATTCCGCCATTTCGACAGCTTCGACGAGATTCGCGATGAACTGCAGCAGTGCCGATTCGCCTTTTTCACCGCAAACCAAATAGAACTGATTCCGGACGATCATCTGCACCTGTTCATCAACATGAACTCGCTGACGGAAATGAGGATCGACCAGATCAGGAATTTTTTAGGTCATATCGACAGGCTGACAACGAGAGCCTTCCTGTCACGCCAATGGATCAAATGGGAAAACGTTTTCGACGGACATTCGGTGACCAAGGATATTTTCGCCTTGGGCAAGCGATGGCGACTGGCTGTCGACAAACCGGATGACATCTATCCCGAATTTTTCAATCAGGTCTGGGTCAGGTAGCGCAAGTGAAACTGCCCGACGCCCAGCGCGACCGTGGTGAGAACTCCAAGTCCGTGCCACCCGGACGACAAGCCGTCGCGACTGACTCCGCAGTGACGGCGAAAGGAAAGGATACGAGGCTATCGAATGCGCCTGCTGCAAGCTACAGTTGATCTTCTTTGTCTCGCCCTCGCCTATACCGTCGGGCGATTTGCGCGCTACTTGTGGGATGGTAGACCGCTGGACCTGCTTGTTGCCGACGCATCGACGATGCTTTTCGGGTTCAGTGCCCTATTCGCGGTCACTTGGTTCCTGGTTGCGCAAGGACATTACGTTCGACGACGGCCATTCTGGGAAGAACTGCGAGCGGTCGTCAATACAGTCATGGCCGCAGCGGCCATCAATGCCGTTCTGACGCTGGTCACCAAGCAATACTCGCCTGTCACCCAGTATCTCGCAGCCTGGGCCGCTGCCATTCTGCTGATTCCTGCCGGGCGCTATTTGCTGAGAAACTACCTGCTGCGCGTCGGCAAGTGGCAACGGCCAACGGTCATCATCGGCGCCGGTCCCAACGCCCTGGAGGCCTGCGCAGCACTTGCCAGCGAACCGCTGATGGGCTTTGATGTCGTAGCTTTCGTCAGGCTTGCGGAAACGGAGTCAGTGACACCCGGCCAGTTCGGCACTTCGAGTATTCCCGTCGAACCAGAAACAGCATGGGACATTGAGCGCCTGATGCAACATCAGGTGGTAATCGCGCTTGAAGGCAAGGACGGCGGGGCTCAAGTGGACTGGCTGACACGGCTCGCCCGGGCCGGCCATCGCGAAGTCTTCCTCGCGCCGACGTTACGCGGGCTCGCGCTTCACGGCATGGAAATCACTCACTTTTTCCGCCACGAACTTCTGCTGATGGGCGTGCGCAACAACCTCGCCCGAAAGGGCCCACGACTTCTGAAGAGAATTTTCGATATGGCGGCCTCGCTGTTGCTGTTCTCTATCCTGGCGCCACTCTTTATCTGGATTGCCATAAGAATCAGACTATCGGGTACTCCGGTTTTTTTCTCCCATTCGAGAGTAGGCCGCAACGGTCGCATCTTTCGATGCTACAAGTTCAGAACCATGGTTCTCGACGCTGATCGCGTGTTGCAGCGCCTGCTGGAAACAGACCTAGCCGCCCGCACGGAATGGGATCGGGAATTCAAGCTGAAGAATGATCCCCGGGTGACGTCAATCGGACAATTCCTTAGAGAAACCAGCCTTGATGAACTGCCGCAAATCTGGAATGTACTCAAGGGCGACATGAGCCTGGTAGGACCGCGCCCCGTGGTGCCTGAAGAATTGCGGCGCTATGGGGATGATCGCTCGTTCTATCTTCAAGTACGGCCGGGAATCACCGGCTTGTGGCAAATCAGCGGTCGCAACGACGTCGACTATAGCTATCGAGTCTCGCTGGACACTTGGTACGTCCGCAACTGGTCTCTTTGGTACGATTTGGCGATCCTGATGAAGACTGTGTCTGTGGTCTTAGGCAGAAAGGGGGCGTACTGATTGAGTGCTACCAAGAATCAAAGTGATGGCCCTCCTCTCAAATCTCATGCCACTACCCTCTGCTTATTGATGTCAGCCGACAGGCGACGATGCTACTTATCAACAGCGCACGAACTTCCCCAAGGAGGGCGGCTGATCATCTTGCAATTTGGAAAGTGTCTGCGAAGCATTTCAGCATCTTTTTCCGGCCCCTGGCTAAGCAGTACGATCCTGTGCCCACGCATCCATGGATCGTTCTGCACCAAATCGACTACGTAGTACCCCCCCCGCGACAAGGTAAGCAGTACGATTTCCGCTCGCGCACCTTTTTCGATCGTTGGCAGTTGCGCGAGATGTTCCCTCATGTGATTGTTCACCTGCCACAAGCGGAGAGGAAACGCCAAGAGAAAATATGCGGTGGCAGCTATCCCAATGCGTGTCAGCAGCATTCTTGACAGATCTGGACTCTCTTTGCGTATCTCGGCAATCCATGCGTAGGCAAGAATTGGCAACACTCCCCATGCGGCATGAAAGTATCTGTCGCCCCACCCGTGCCCTTGATCGTTCGGCATCATGAAAAGATATCCGAGGAAGGTCGACAGAGCAGACCAGAACATTAGTTGTACACGAGCATCCTTGCAACGTGCAGCGGCCATTAGTGCAAGTAGCGGAATGATCGGGGCGGTCCAAATCCATGTCTTGACCAAGCCGGCTATCCGGGCGTAGGAGCCGTAGGCGGATGGCCATGAAAGTGACTGCCAAGCGTGGTGCAGCAATCCGGTAATCGCCGCGCCAATGCCGGCTACCGATTCAACAGTGGCGCCAGTCCCTAAAGCAACCGCTGCACCGGCGGCGACCGGGTTGGCAGTTATTTCGGTACGAAAATGTAGCCACGCGCCACCCAGAATCAATACGGAAGGCAAATAGCCAAAAGCCATTAGACACAGGCCTTTCAGCCTGGGTCGGTATGTCCAGCCGATCCATACTACCCATGGCAAGGCGAAGAAAATGTGGCGGATTGGATTGTGATAGAAGGCAGACAATCCACCCACCACTCCTGCCAGAAACAATCTCCCTGGCGACGGCCTGAGCAGGAGTGAACAAAACGCAAGATTCAGCAGCAGTTGCCCTGAAGAAGAATAGTAGGAAATTCCATTGATCAGAAATACTGGGGATGCGATCGCAAATAGCAGAACCCAGCCTACTGCCATAGAGTCATCAAAGAGTGTCCGGGCAATATAGGTGAGGACCAGCAGCGTGGCCCCAACCAACAACGGATTACACAACCATGGAACACCCAGAAACACAAATGGTGCCTGCACCAACGCATAGCCCGGGAAGTACCCCGACATCACCGCCCCGGTGGATGTCGATATCCTCAAAAAATTGCCTTGAAACTCTTTTGGCAGGACCCAATCCAGTATTTCGCGGGGCCATTGTCCCGCAAGGTGTCCCTCGGCAAACACTCGACTCTGAAGCCAGTCAACATACTCATCCATACACAGCGGATGATTCATGTAAACCAACAGGGTACAAACGCTCAACAGAGCAGTAACAAGGGTAGCCGCCATCCATGGCGACCGCGCCAACCAGGCGGCAATCTTCTCAATTCTGTCGACATTGGGACAAAAACCGAGTGCGGCGAGGATGGCGAGAAGCAGTAGCACGCTATCAAACTCATACCGTTCTATCCAGTACCAAAAGAAATTGTTGCCGCTCCCTCTTGAAAAAATGATGTCATAGTTAGGGTCGTAAACAAATAATGCGCACAACGCCGTAATCATTAGTGACAGTGTCACCAAACTCTTTACCGAAGGCGTATCCGACGCCACTACAGCCCGGTGACACCCGACATCGCGGTTTCGAGAACTCACGTCAGAGGCCCAGTATTCGATGAACCATCCGACTCCTCGTGATAGTCATCGTCAACATTCACCGCCCAGATCTCAGCTTTGCCAACCTTGCCATCGAGAATCGCCTCGACCGCCAGCTTAGCCGTCAGCATCGAATGGTCCTGATTGTTGTAGCGGTGCATGCCATTGCGGCCCACCAGATAGAGATTCTCGATGCCATCCAGCCAGGCTCTAACGCGCGGGAAATCCT
>Ga0194060_10001794_pt1 | contig 15360 bp, 13 predicted proteins | sample SepL225m_MetaG_FD_163427 | JGI IMG/M metagenome (GOLD analysis project Ga0194060, IMG submission 163427) | Anoxic zone freshwater microbial communities from boreal shield lake in IISD Experimental Lakes Area, Ontario, Canada - Sep2016-L222-5m | ecosystem: Environmental > Aquatic > Freshwater >...
CGCTCCTGATTGTCATTCAGGATGTAGAAAAGTTTTTTACGAAGAATTTCCTGACTGCGTATTCCTCCACCAAAACTTATGTTGATGACCGGATATTTCACCTCCCAGTTCCACTGCTCCTCAATCAGCAGCCCCCGGAACAGCTCCCGATTGCCCTCAAAAATATCTTTCAGCGTGTCAAGAAACAGGCTCTTCCCGAATCGACGGGGTCGCGACAGAAAAACGTATTTAAACCTGTCGATCAGGCTATAGGCTATCCCCGTTTTGTCGATATACAGGTAATCCTCGTTTATGATCTCGCTGAATGTCTGTATTCCTATCGGTAGTTTTTTCATCATCAACCCCCCTATAACTTGTTAGCCCATCACGGGCATCGACACTCCAACACAACCAAACACTTCTTTACTACTCACCCGAATATAGAACATTTTGACAGAAAAACAGAGAGACACATCGAGTAAATCGAACGGCTCTCTCACTGTGCACAAAGGAGCACGCCTGCCATTGAACCCGATTCGTAGATGGGCTCATGACAAGTTAACATTGGAATCGCAACTCTCACACAACTCACGTCACTTTGGCGTGGGGGGAGGTCAGAGCCTGCCGTCCACCTGGTCTGCGGGCAAGACGTTCTTAATATCATAGATACACGAAGCGATAGTTCTGAGGGGAATGGTGGTAAAGAGGGTGTGGGCGACGGCGAGGATAGCTGCGTCGTAGTGGTGGGTGGCGGGAAGCTGGGTGAGGCAGTGGAGGTTATATTCGTGGAGTACCTCTTCGGGGTTGGCCCAGGGGTCGTAGATATCGACCTCGGTACCGTATTGCTGGAGTTCGTGGACGATGTCGACCACTCGAGTGTTGCGGATGTCGGGGCAGTTCTCTTTGAAGGTGATGCCGAGGATGAGCACTTTTGCCCCTTTGATTTTGTGGTCGCGGGCAATCATGAGTTTAACCACTTCGGAGGCGACATACTTCCCCATGTTGTCGTTGAGGCGGCGACCTGCAAGGATAATTTCAGGGTGGTAGCCGTACTCCTGGGCTTTCTGGGCGAGGTAGTAGGGGTCAACGCCGATGCAGTGGCCACCGACAAGGCCTGGTTTGAAGGGGAGAAAGTTCCATTTGGTGGCAGCGGCGGCAAGCACTTCGTGGGTGTCGATCCCCATGCGGTTGAAGATCATAGCCAGTTCGTTGACGAAGGCGATGTTGATGTCGCGCTGGGAGTTTTCAATCACTTTGGCCGCTTCGGCTACCCTGATGGAGGAGGCGAGGTGCGTTCCGGCGGTGATGATGGAGCGGTAGAGGGCATCCACCTTTTGAGCCGCTTCGGGGGTGGAACCCGAGGTGACTTTTTTGATTTTAGTGACAGTATGCTCCTTGTCGCCGGGGTTGATACGCTCGGGTGAGTAGCCCGCAAAGAAATCTTTGTTGAAGGTGAGGCCTGAGAGTCGTTCAAGCACGGGCACGCAGTCCTCTTCGGTGGCACCGGGATAGACGGTTGATTCGTAGATAACAATATCGCCGGGCTTGAGCACTTTGCCGATGGTTTCACTTGCCTTGATGAGGGGGGTTAAAACCGGACGGTTGTTTTTATCGGTAGGAGTCGGCACCGTAACGATGTAGTAGTTCGCCGATGCAAGGTCGCTGCTGCTGGAGGTGACAAAAAGCCCCGGTACATAGCTGCTCTCCGTGCGAAGCACGCCCTGAAGCTGCTCACCGGTTATTTCAAGCGTGGCATCGTGGCCTTGGTTGAGTTCATCAACCCTGTCCTGTTTGATATCGAAGCCAACCACCGGATATTTTTTGGCAAATTCAACCGCGAGGGGAAGGCCTACATAACCGAGGCCGATAATGGCAATTTCAGGAGATATCATAGGGTGTGCAAAAGATTAGCCAAAGATAAGCCAAGAAGAGAAATCGTACCAGTTGAAGTCGGGGAAGAGAATATATGGAGGATAGAGCTGACCTTTTCGGGAATACATGCCTCGAATTGCCCACCAGGGGTGGGTGAGATATAATGGAATGGTATCAAATTCCGCCGCCCGTTTCCAGACGTCATCGGCATTGACAACCTGCCCATCCCGGGTTAAAGCGATCCACTGGGTATTGGAATCAACAAACATCCACCCTTTACTGGTTTTAACCTCAGTTACAGCGTGTGAGGCGTGGCGGTAATGCAACAGTGACCCCCAGAAACCTTGGCCACCTTCACGGAAGAGCAGATAGACATGACGGGATTGAAATCCAAGATATTCAAGCGCCTTGTCCGTCGTCCGACTCCGATCAAAACAGAGACCTTCACCTTTTCCAATAAAATCAGCAGGCTCACGAGGCTGAAAATCGGGTATGGCAGCACCTACCGGAGCAACAACGAATGTTCTATTCTGAAGCGTCCTGATTGCCTCAATCTCCTGCGCAAAGCTTTTTGGATTCCTTAATGGCTTAAGATGTAATACATTTTCAAACACAGCCTGCCCGCTGGCATGATATCCTGTCGGCACATTCGTATACACAGCAAACAGTAAAAACAACATCAGAACAACGGCAATCTTGACCGCAACAATTAATCCTGTAATACGGCCAACCTTGATAATCTTTTTTTTCATTCTTCAATTTATTCCTTTACCCTTGGCCTCCATCTCTTTTTGAATAGCATGAATCGCATCAAGATAGCGCTTAATCACTATCTGTTCATCAAACTCACGTTCCATTTTCTGCCTGCCATAAAGGCTCATCGCATAGCGTTCCTCTTCAGTGAGCAACAGCATGCGCTCCATCTTTTCTGCCAGATCGGCAGCATCACGCACCCTACATAAAAAACCGTTCTTTCCATTCTCAACCACCTCACGGCAACCGACAGCATCTGTAGTAATGAGCGGGCGACCAAGAGCCGCACCTTCAAGCAATGTCCGGGGTGTTCCCTCCCTATACGAGGGAAGCACAATACAATCTGCCTCTCTTATTTCATGACGAATATCATCGCTGACACCAAGATAACGAACGGAACCTTCATCTGCCCATACATTCATCTGGGCAAGAGAGATCGCTGCCGGATTCTGAACATCCACAAAACCAAGCAGGCAACATTCAACATCTGGCCTGTGATCTCGAATCAACTTTGCAGCTTCAACAAACTCCCCAACACCTTTGTCCCGCAGCATACGGGCAATCAGGAGAAAGCGAAACTTCGGTCGTTTACCAACAACCGGAGAGAATGAAAATTGTGAAAGGTCAATCCCTGAGCCGGGCAAGAGAGCTGTCACTGCAGGGCTGACCAAACCTCCCTCAATAAAAAGTTGGCGATCATCCCCATTCTGGAAAAAAACCTTTCTGGATCGATACAGAGCAAGACGATAAAGATTTCTGACTATGGCAGTTACCCAGCTTTTATCAATAAAAACAGCGCCAAGGCCAGCGATGTTGTTGATAACCGGAATACCAAGCAGGTGCGCAGCCAATGAACCATAGACGTTTGGCTTTACCGTGTAGCCCAGGTAAACATCTGGCCGTTCGCGCAAAAAGAGAAAAAAAAAGCGCCATGCCAATAAAGCATCACGGCCCGGGTGAGTACCCTTGTTATCCATTGGCATCGGCACATAACGACAGCCAAGCTCTCCATGGTGGGGTGCATAGCAGTCGTAAGGCGCCACAGTAATAACCTCATACCCGCGAGTGACCAATGCTCGTATCAATCCAACCCTAAAGTTCACAAGGTTCCACGCGGTATTCAGTGCTATGATAACCCTCATTCTGTCAACCAGACCAATGGGTAAAACTGATAGGGCAGCCATGCGCCTGCATGGACAGCAAAAAAAAGCCAGACAAAAAGTACAAGAGCACTATACACAACAACCGCCAGCACTAGCCCAAAATTACTGTCACTCAATTTACCAAACAATTCTGGAACACGACTAAGCACAAACAATTGTAATGGAATCATGTACAATGCTAACCGGTCAACCATTGTCGAAGAAGTTGAACTCTGCAATAATATCAAAAAAAACAAGGAAGACATTGACATCCACATCCAATATATTTTATCATTTTTTGATAGCCCAAAACGATTTTTATTAACAAGAAAAATAATTGCAGGAACTGCATTCATGGCTACCCTTATTCCGGCTCCTGCTGACATAAGTTTATTATCCACATAACCATGATTCAAACGATCTAACGAAGATTCCAAGAATAAACTATAAAGAATTACAGAAAGAATTAATACCCATGAAACAGTCCATATTTTATTTTTTTGATGTGAAAGTGCTGCCAAGGGGAACAAAATAATAGACGCCCTATGGAAAGATGCTGCCAAAATTATAAAAAGTACAAATCGAAAAAATTTTTGATCGGAAAGAGCCAGCATACCGAGCATCGCAAAACCAATAGCTGTTCCCTGACGAGTGTACCCCATACAGACCACAATGATGAGATAAGGCACAGCCACAACAACCGCAAGCCAAGGTCGAGGTTGATTCCTACAAAACTCTATAAGACCCCAAGAAAAAAAAGCAGCACAAGCAGTATTAACAAAATAAACTCCAAAGGTAGTATTGAAAGCAATCCAGTTCAGTAAAGAGTAAGATGCTTCAGTATTACCACTAAATGTCAAAAGTTGACGAAGGGAGACATATCTCATTTGTTGAACTTTATCGAGATAAGTATACCAATCTCCCCCAACATTATAACGCAAGCCAATCATCAATACCAAAAACACAAAAAACAACTTCCAAATTTGAGACCAGCTCGAAGAGGATAAATCCACCGGACGAGCTGAAGAGAGTGCCAACCAAGCTGGCAATGCAAATAAAATCCAATAAGGCAGCATATCAGGAAACCTCCTCCAGCCACTCCTGAAACATAAGAATCGCCCACAATCGAGTAGTCCAGTCATGGCGACCGCTCAAGTGCTGCCGCCATAACTCGCGCACAGGAGCTGGCTTCAAATAACCCTCCTGCTCCAGCCGCTTATCTTCAAGCAATGCTTCTGCCCAAGAACGGAGCGGTCCACGCAGCCACTGCCCAACGGGTATAGCAAAACCAGCTTTGGGCCGCTCAATGAATTCACGCGGCACGTATTGATAAAGCACCTCCCGCAACGCCCATTTACCCACTCCATCACGGATCTTCATATCCAGGGGTAGGCGCCAAGCCAATTCTGCTACCCGGTGGTCGAGAAAAGGAACGCGGGTTTCGAGACTTACTCCCATAGCTGCACGATCAACTTTTGTTAAAATATCATCTGGAAGGTAGGTAAGAGCGTCCCACAACATCATGCGATGCTCGGCATCGGTAAGGCCCACAACCAGACTTGTGTCATCCAGCTTTGTCAGCAATCGGGTTGCACCCTTAACCACATCAACATCCTGCGGCCACTCGGTTACAAGAGTTCGATAAAGATCATCCAAACTTTTCACGCTTTTCATCCTGTAAGCCAACTTATGAGCCTTGTCACCCAAGCGAGCAATGCCGAGCCTCCCTGGCAACATACCACCCAAACAATCCCATACTTCCGTTGGTGTTTGTTGAACAATGGCACCCAACGCCCGGCGTACTGTCGCAGGGAGCAGCCCTAAATAGCTCCATATACTGGAAGACATAACGTAACGATTATAGCCACCAAAGAGCTCATCACCTGCATCACCAGAAAGCGCCACAGTGACATTTTGGCGGGCTGCCTGACAAACAAGGTAAGTGGGTATTTGAGAACTGTCGGCAAAAGGTTCATCATAAATCCGGGAGAGAAACGGAATCACCTGGCGGGCATCATCTGCTGTTACACGAATTTCATAATGGTCGGTACCAAGGTGCTTTGCCACCGCCAAAGCATGGGGGGACTCATCAAAACCTGCTTCATCAAACCCAACTGTAAACGTTTGTACCGGACGCTCTGACTGCGTTTGCATGAGTGCAACAATCGTTGATGAATCTACACCACCCGACAGAAAAGCCCCAAGAGGAACATCGGCCACCGCCTGAAGCGCTACCGCCTCACGAAGCACACCATCCAGCAGTGATACTGCTTCCTTTTCATCCACAATGGGATGAGCAATACCATCACGAACAACATCCGTCAGCCGCCAATAAGAGTCTATGGAAAATCTCTGTTCCGGAAAATCACCTGACCGAAAGGTGAGGACACAGCCTGGCTCGAGCTTGAAAATATTCTCATAAATTGAATATGGCGCTGGCACAACACAGTGTTGCAAATAAAGTGCCAATGCAGCTCGATTGAGGGGATTATCAAATCCGGGATAGAGCCTGAACGGCTTGAGTTCTGAACCAAACACAAAGGCTTTATGATCTCCCCTCCCCACCCATCCATAGTAGAGCGGCTTTTCGCCAAACCGGTCACGTGCCAAGGTCAGGCAACGGTCAACGCTGTCCCAGAGAGCAAAAGAGAACATGCCCACCACCCGTTGCAGCGTATCAGTTACCCCCCATACTGAAAAACCGGCCAACACTGTTTCTGTATCAGAGTGACCTCGCCAGACTACAGCGGGCTCTGCTTTCAGCAACTCGGCGCGTAATGCCAAATGGTTGTATATCTCACCATTGAGGACCAAAACAAAACGACCACAGGCTGAGTGCATGGGCTGATGGCCAGCAAATGAGAGGTCAATAATCGAAAGCCGGCGATGCCCCAGCGCAATTCCGGCCGCTCTATCAACCCATGCGCCAGCATCATCAGGGCCACGATGCTCTATCGCAAGCGCCATATCGGTCACCAAAACCTCAGCGCCAACCAATATGCGTTGGTCAGTCGTGAAAAATCCAGCAAATCCGCACATTGGCTACGCTTCTCTCAATGCACTACCCCAAACTTCCGAATACTTACACACCATTTTTTCCATGGTAAAATTTTTTACTATGCGCTGACGACACCGTACTGACCTCTCTGACCAGTCGCCTTCTGAACGTTGACGAATGGCATCTGACAGAGCACCCGCAAGAGCTGCAGGGTTAGTGCGAGGGACACACCAACCAGTATCATCAACAATTAATTTCGCATCACCAACATCAGTCACCACACAAGGAACACCACAGGCCATAGCTTCAGCGACGACGTTTGGAAAAGCCTCTCCGTAGGATGATAAAACATGGATATCCAAAACATTCATCATAGCAGGTATATCGCTGCGAGGACCCAACAACATAACCCGATCGACAACACTGTATTTTTTCAATAACATCGTTAATTCCGAATTGGATTCTTGCATATCGGAACCAACAAGCAAACACCTCCATGGAGTACAACACTCTCGATCCAGCAAAGCTAATGCTGCAATACAATTCTGATGATCTTTTTGTGGATCCCAACGAGCCACCATTCCAACGACCACCTCGCTGTCCAGTATACCAAAATCAGAACGTAACCCCCTCCGTTTCTCTTCACTTGGTGAAAATTGAACCAGGTCATAACCATTGGGTATCACAACCATCTTTCTTTTCGCGTAACCTAAAGAGATATGCAGTGGAGCAGCCTGTTCTGAACAACAGATAATCTTGTGCGGAACTATGCCAGAAATTAATGCACAGAGGTGAACAGTCAATCGAGTCGAGAGAGCCGTCCTCTTTGCATCAATATTTGAGTTTCGTATTCCCCAAATCACTCTCCGAACACCAGCAAATCGCGCTACTATACCCCCAATCAAATCAGCATGATACATCCAGGTCTGCAAAACATCTGGATTAATTTTTCGTATCAGGCCATAAAGCAGAAACAAACCGTTAATCGTCACACTACCACGAGGCATATTGAGTGAATAAACTGAAATGCCTGCTGTTGAAAGTCGCTGACCATATACCCCTGAATCAGTCAATGAAATTACCTGATGCGTATGATTTTTATCAGAAGTGACTAATCGAAAAAGAACTGCCTCTGCCCCTCCATTATTAAGTCCAGTAATTATATGTAATACATTCATTCGAATTAGTGACAATAATTTTTCAGTTGGGAAATTTTAGATTACCCAGAGCTTGCCTTGCAATATCGCATAGTTGAACAACAATAATAGAATACAGAAAGCTATTTAAGAGAGTTATTTTGAACTAACATTTCTCTGAGTATTGAATCAAATAAAGGAGCAATATAGTGAGAACCATAAGTAGACAAATGATTGTCATCAATATAAAGCATTTTATTGTTAACCGTTATAATTGCATTCCCTTTACTGTCAAAAAGCATTGATTCAGGATGAACTATTGAAATACATGGATCAGTCAAAACTAATTCAGTGAAACTGATTGTAATATTTTTATTCAACTCTTGATACTCTGTAGTATGAGGCAGTATTGACGTAAAATCAGGCGTAGTATGTAATCTCTTATTAACTACAAAAAATCTGTTTGGTTTGACTTTCAGGACAGGTACATTAGCTACAAGAACAACCTTACAGTGTAAAGATCGAAGATCATTTATTGTTTTGATAACTTCTTTTTTAAGTATTAGAGAGTCGTTTGGCCACCATTTAGCCAAAATAATTGTCTTTATTGAAGGATGATTCTTTATAAATTTAATTACCATGCTATCATTGGCATTACCCAATATGCCTGCTCGAGAGATAATATATCCAGACAAACCATATTGGAAACTTTTTTCAGACAAACCGATACGCAAAGAGTTAGCATGTGAATCGCCCCAAAGTAAAAAACTTGGTGGAGTATCAAGCTTTCCTATTATGGGAGGTGACCAATCTGACCGGTTAATCCCATCTAATAATTTCCAACTCTCTTCATAGTGAATCCATTGAGGATCAGTTGCCATATCCATACTGAAAGATTCATTTTTAGGGAAACGATATGGCATACCATTTTGAAAATAGATAGTAGCACCTATTGCCACAAAAAGTACCATCAGGCATGCGGATAAAGTAAAGAGGACTCTTTTACCAGAAATCACAGGGTTAGCTTTCCGAAATGGTCGTTCTATATATTTAAATGATAATACAGCCATAACAAATGAAAGAAGTATTACAAATACACCATCATACCAAAAATTAAAATTTCTAAATACAATGTACTTATAGAACGAAATAAGTGGCCAATGCCAAAGATACAGTGAATATGAAATTAATCCAATAAATACTATTGGTTTCAAAGCAAGTAACTTGCTTATAAATGTTTTTTCCTTACCAGTATAAATAAGTAATACAGATCCAAATACCGGGAGCAGGGCTGAATATCCTGGAAAGTTTATTTTTTCGTTATAAAATATGACACTATAAAAAATCATAAGGATACCTGAAAACGAAAGTATTTCTCTCACCATTTTACTTTGAACGAAAGGCAACCCGACAGCAAGAATAGCCCCAGCAATCAACTCCCATGCTCGAGTAGGAAAAAAGTAAAAATTAATTTTCTGGAAATAATAACAACCAAAAACGCTAGTGATAAAAGAAATTATTCCAAATATAAGCAACCATGGCAGATATCTATTTTTTAAAAATTTATTGATAACAAATAAGGCTAATGGGAAAAATATATAAAACTGCTCTTCTACAGAAAGAGACCATGTATGCAATAATGGTTTTTGAGTGGATAAATTGTCAAAATATCCACCATCTTCAATTGAAAAAAGCACATTCGAAGCAAATAAAGTGGTAGCAGTAATGCTTCGACCTAGCGCTTTAAAAGCATAATGGTCAAGAAAATATGCTCCTATCACTAAAACAAAAGTGATTACAGGAATTAAAGCTGGCAAAATTCGTCTAATTCTACGTTCATAAAACTTAACTATTGAGAATTCTTTTGACTGAATATCATGCAAAATTATTGATGTAATAAGAAATCCGGAAATCACAAAGAAAATATCAACACCAACAAAACCACCAGAAAAATATGGGATATTCGTATGATAGAACAGCACTGACAAAACAGCAACTGCCCTTAATCCATCAATATCAGCACGATACTTCAAGTGCACAGGTATTTGCTCAACAGCAGAGCTGCGATGTATTAATGCATAAGCATTTAATCTTTTCATCAGGTTCAATGTAGACAAATATCCTTTATTTCGACAAACGAGCTATACATAGGATATAAGGGGATGTAAAACTATTAGCGGGTAAAGAACAAGTTATTGTTTCAATTACCCAAACGAAGCCTGTCATAATCTTTAATGATGAGAATAAAACTTTTTTTATTTTGCTGATATTAATTGCAGGATTAATAACTCCAAAATTCATAAACAATAAATATTTATTTACAACAACAGTTAAACCTGCATTTTCATGTGCGTTACGCATTCTATTGAGATCGATAAGCTCGTGCAAATCATAAATATCACTATTAATATACTTTTGACCTAATCCAGTCAGACCTTTCATATTGGGAACCACTGTTAATATCGTTCCTCCAGGTCGCAAATATTTCGCAAATTTCGATAATGCAGATGATGTATCTGTAAAATGTTCAAGTACACCAAAAGAAACAACAACATCAAATTGCCCAAATAACTCAACAGGTGGACAAAATATATCCGCGCAAATAATCTCCGAGTCAACAGAATTCAAAGCACACATCTGTCGAGCAAGAATACAACCACTCTCAGAATAATCAATTCCGTGAATAGAAAATCCATATTTCTTCGCAAAGTAAGGTAAATATGACGAATTTCCACAACCTAACTCCAAGAGTTTTTTGCCTCTGCATTCAAAACCAGAAAACGCTTCGTCAAACGCACTATCCCAAATACGTCTACCATAGCCTCTGATACCTTTTATCGGTGAAAACGCATGCGACTTAATATTGTTTCGTTCAGTAGAATCCCAATATATTTTACCAGCTTTATCCATTTCAGAATCGATCATGATAATGAGAATCCCCGCATCAAACAGCGGAGCATCTGTTATTAAAAGAATTTAGTAAGCTTATTTTTAAGAATTTCTTCACGAATATATCCTATAGCGATTCAATAGGCATCAATAAAAGTGAAAAGAGATAACAATCAATTTACTCTGGAAATTTATTGATACCAATTATTTCCCTTAAAAAATCATTCATTATTTTCGCAGAATTAAGCCCGAAATACTTAACAATAAAAGCCCTGATCCTATATTTAAAGCTTAAATATAAAGACCATATATTATTACGGTAACCGTTGCTGTTTCGAGCCAACATAAACTCATTGTAAAATTTAAAGTCATTAAACCCTCCACTTAAACCTCCACAATACATTTTGGCCACTAAAATATCTGGCATGAATAATGCGTTTTTATTTTTCAACACACGCAAAAGGAAGTCATAATCTCCTGATATTCTGTATTTCGTATCAAATATTTCACCTCTGTCAAATAATCGCCTGCTATGAAAAACACCTTGATGCGCCATCATGCTACATCTTATCTTAAGATTTTTTTCCGTGAACTTCCATGGTTCTCCTGCAATATTCCAAACAACGCCTTCTGAATTTACTTGTGCAACTTTTCCATAAACAATATCAAATACATCCGAAATATCTGATAGCTTATTCAAAAAGTCTTCCACAACATTTCCATTCCATAGCTCATCATCTGCGCCTAAAAATAAAACCCAATCGCCAGTTATATGATGAAGAGCTTTATTCCAAGCATCATATAAGCCATTATCTCTTTCGGATTTCCACCAAACTAGCTTATTATTCTTACAATTATTAAGTATATCAATTGTATTATCCACAGAACCACCATCAGCTACAAGTATTTCTACATTTTCATTAGTTTGTTTGAAAACAGAATCAAGCGCTCGCGGCAAAGTCTTACCTGCATTCAAAGTAGCTATCACTATACTAACCTTCACAAATATGACTTTTGAATATCTTAATGGAAGCGCTTGTAAAATACACCGTCATGTTATACATTGCTGGCGGTCGCCAGTGAAATAAAAGCCTTGTTCTGTGACTTTCAGGCACTATATAGTTTTAAAATGATTCTTAATAGGCTTTACCGGATTCTCCCTATGGCTTGTCTGCATTGCGCCTGATAAACACGCAAATACTGCCGTGCAACTGCATCGATTGACCAAAGCCTTACTGCCCGTGCTCGTGCCGCCTGGCCAAGGGCTGCATTGCGGACAGAGTCATGCAAAACCCAGCGAATGCCCGTTGCTAAATCTACCGGATCGTAGGCCTTCGCCAGGTAACCTGTTTGCTGATGCACAACAATGTCAGGCAAGCCGCACGTATCGAAGGCCACGACAGGTGTGCCGCAGGAATGGGCCTCAACACCGGTCGTAGGCAAGTTGTCTTGCCGCGAGGGTATAACCAGGAGATCCGCTGCACTGTAAAGAAGGCGCAGACTCACGTCGTCATGCAGGTGGCCTGTATACCTGACTGGAAATCCAAGTTCATCAGCCTTTTTTGGAGCTAATTGACCAAACACCACGAGTTCAAGACCGGGTAATTGACTACGCAGATGGTTTAATGCCGCTTGCAATAAATCAAACCCTTTATGAAATTGATTGGTGCCTCCCATCGCACCAAACAAGACTAAAGGAACGTCAAGGGGTAGGTGTAACAGTTCCCGTGCAAGTGCTTTCTCTACAGGTCGCCATACATCAGTATCAAGGGCATTGGGAATAACCGTTATCGGCCAGTCGCGCATGAGGAGGCTTTGTTTCGCACAATCCGCAAGCCAGCGACTTGGTGTAACGATCTGCCTTGGCTGCGTCCAATGTTTGAGCTTTCGCCCTGCAGTCCAACGGTTCAGGTCGAACCCTGACTCATAGTCCGGGCGGTTATCGGGGGTATACCCGTCACGCCAGCGGAGGTCTGCTGTAACATGCTCAGCTCCACAAAAGGCCCACATATCGTGCAACGTCCACACGACTGGCTTCCTGATTTTACCAATATCGGCTATTGAGATAAAATCGCCATTGATCCAGTGGAGATGAATAAGGTCAGCATCAGAAGAGTTGAGTCGCCCACTCCATCGTGAAGGCACGAGGGCCGATGAGTGAATAATAGGATTGCCAGATTTAAGCGTTTGAGAAAACAACCACCTCAATGGCTCACGGGCTTGTGCCAATGCCTTGGCTACTTTCGTTTGGGGGCCATCAACAGTCCAATCGCCAGCAGTTGCAATGTTGACAAGCATTTGTGAATCAACACCATGGCTGCGCATTGCATGATGAATCCGGTAAGCAGCTCGTGCTGAACCGCTTGAAATATCACTGTAGGAGAGAGATAATACTTTCAAATTGTCAGATATAACGAATAATAATTTAGACTTTGCTCTATAAATATTTTACTTTTTCTTTACATAGACTTCAAACACACTTCACATCCGACGAAAGAAACGAGAAGGAAAAACAAGAATCAAAAGGTATAATGATTTTAGTTTATAGAGATAAGGGGCATACCTTAAACTAAAGGCTAAATGTTGCGAAGCATGGTTAAAATCATTTTTGCGAAACATTATTTTACCTAAAGAATACTCTCTTATTGAGATCTTTCTAATTATTTGAACTGGACTCAATAAGTGCATATATTTGCGATAAGCATACTCCTCGGGAACAGAAAGGTCTTTCGCTGAAATATTATTCTCATGAACAGAATAATACCCAAGAACTTGATTAATATTAACAAAATTATCAGTTATTTCAGCAATACGTATCCAGGTGTTATAATCTTCACATGCTATGAGTTCTATACTTTCATCAATATCACCAATACAATCAATAATAGTTTTACGAACAACAGCGGATGAGTTGCTAATCGCATTACCATTTAACACCAAATCAATAATGACAGGTTTTTTCAATACTCTGGATTCCGTATTTATTTTTTTTTCTATTAATGTATTACTATCAATTTTTAGGGGATGATATAGAACATCAACATTGTTAGCAATTGAATCATAACAAACTTGTAGTTTATGTGGCATCCAATAGTCATCTGCATCCAAAAAACAGATCCATTGACCTTTGGCTTTAGAAATTCCTCTATTGCGTGGCCGCGCTGGCCCCCCAAAGTTTATATCCCAGTCATAAACAATTCGTGGATCTGTAATTGCTTCAACAATTTTTGGTGTATCATCAGTAGAGCCATCATCCATCACTAATATTTCATAATCTGTGAATGTCTGGGCTAAAACCGAATTAATTGCGCGTAGTAAATCTTTTGATCTATTATATGTTGGAATAATGACTGAAAAAAATGGGGGCATAATATATAAATGTATTAAACAATGGATAGAGGTTTAATTTCTATTCCTGTTTTGAGTAGTTCATCAAAATATGGTATAGTTTTCAACAATCCATCCTTAAGAGATGTTACTGGTTTCCATCCTATTGTCTCAATGGTTTTTGTCAAATCCGGCTGCCTCTGTTGAGGATCATCCTGGGGTAAAGCCATAAAATGAAGTTTTGATGTAGATCCTGTTAAATCAATCACCAGCTCAGCAAGCTCCCTGATTGTAAATTCTCCGGGATTTCCAAGGTTTAAAGGACCCGTGATTGTTTCTGAAGTATGCATTAATAGTATAAACGCGTCAATAAGGTCATCGACATAACAAAAAGAGCGTGTTTGTTGCCCTTCACCAAAAATTGTGATCGGACGATTTAGTAGTGCCTGTACTATAAAATTAGATACAACCCGGCCATCATTCGGATGCATTCTTGGGCCGTATGTATTAAATATTCTGCCAACTTTGATCGCTAAATTGTATTGGCGTCTATAGTCAAAAAATAAAGTTTCGGCACAACGCTTGCCTTCATCATAGCAAGAGCGTATTCCAATTGGGTTTACATTTCCCCAATACTCTTCTGTCTGTGGATGAATTATCGGGTCACCATACACTTCTGAAGTGGATGCTTGAAATATTGGTATTTTCAAACGTTTTGCAAGACCTAACATATTGATTGCTCCATGAACCGAAGTCTTTGTCGTTTGAACAGGATCAAATTGATAGTGTACAGGAGATGCCGGACATGCCAGGTTATAAATTTGATCTACCTCTACATATAACGGGAATGTGACATCATGTCTTATCAGCTCAAAATTGGGATTTCCAAGTAAATGAACAATATTATCTTTTGTTCCTGTAAAGAAATTATCAAGACATAAAACATCATTGCTTGATGCAATCAATCTGTCACATAAATGCGAACCTAAAAAACCAGCCCCACCTGTAATCAATATTCTCTTGCGAAAACTTTTCATGAGCAATACATATTAGTTTATTAACAAAAAGTAAAGTTAATAGGAATTCGAAATTGAAGCTAGGGTAGTAGAAAAGCTCCATGTTTTAATGATATAGTGTGTTTTCAGTTTTTCAAAAAAAATAACAAACAAAAACATCTAACGATATGCCTAAATAGGGCTTGCTGAAAAAGTGTTAACGCTATATTTTATATTTGATTAAGTCAATATTTTTTGTATATTGGTGC
>Ga0194060_10001796_pt1 | contig 15357 bp, 12 predicted proteins | sample SepL225m_MetaG_FD_163427 | JGI IMG/M metagenome (GOLD analysis project Ga0194060, IMG submission 163427) | Anoxic zone freshwater microbial communities from boreal shield lake in IISD Experimental Lakes Area, Ontario, Canada - Sep2016-L222-5m | ecosystem: Environmental > Aquatic > Freshwater >...
TTGAATCCGGGGCGCAGGACGCGCATGTCGTCAGCGTCGCCTTTCCGGTCGTCTATCGGCTGACCGGCACGATCGAAGGCGCGGTGCTGCTGCAGTTCGCGCCGGAGAACCTGGCGCTCTCCGGCGGGCAGAAGGATTGGAGCCTGCACGATTCGGCGGGCGACCTGCTCGCCGGCAGCCCTGCGCCCAAAGGGGCGATGCAGGTGCGCTCGGCGCTGACGCTGCCCCAGGCCGTCTGGAGCCTGGGCCTGGAACATACCCTGTCGATCGACCGGGACCTCGTGCTGCAGGACCTGAACTACCTGCTCGCCGCCTACCTGGCCGTCGGCCTGCTGCTGGTGTACGCCGCGGTCAGGCTGTCGCACGCCGCCGCGGCATACCTGTCCGCGCCGCTGCGCAAGCTGACCGAGGCCGCGGAGGCCATGGCCGCGAGCGGCCGCCCCTCGGCCTGGATCTCTCTGGGCGAGGACGTCGAATTCAACCGCCTCGCCGGCGCCTTCAATACCATGGTGAACCGGCTGGGAGAATCCTATGCCGAGCTCGAGTCGCGCGTCGAGAGCCGGACCAACGAACTGGAATCGGCCAAACTCGCGGCCGAACGCGCGAGCAGGCTGCTGCGGGAGGCGGTGGACAGCGTGGCCCTGGGCTTCACCATTTACGACGAGAACGACCGCCTGGTCCTGTGCAACGAGGCCTACCTCGAACTGTACGGCATGAGCCGCGACAGGATCGTCCCGGGCGCGAGCTTCGAGGAAATCATCCGGGTGGGCATCCAGCGCGGCCAGTACACCGAACAGCAGGCGCTCGACGATCCCGAGGGCTGGGTGCGCAGCCGCCTCGCCCAGCACCGGGAGGCCAAGGGCGAACTGATCGAACAAAAGCTGGGCAACGGCAGCTGGCTGCTCGCGGTCGAATACCGCACCGCCAGCGGCCACACCGTGGGCAACCGCATCGACATCACCAGACTCAAGCAGACCGAGGAAGCGCTGCGCGAGCGCACCGAGCAGCTGAACGCGGTGTTCGACCTGAGTCCGGACGGTTTCGTTTCCTTCGACGCCGCGCGCCGCGTCAGGTACGCAAGCCCGGCTTTCGCCAGGCTGACCGGCCTTGCTCTGGACTCCCTCATCGACCTCGACGAGGCCGCGTTCTCGGACCTTCTCGCCGCGCAATGCCTCCCCGGCGCGACGTTTTGCGGCGTGACGGCCCTGCGCGAGTCGGCGCGGACGCCCGAGGCACCGGCGCGGCGCGAGCTGATCGAACTAGCCGGCACCGGCGGTCGCGTGCTGGAAACGAGCCTGCGCCTGAGCCAGACGCCCTCCGTGTCGCAGATCCTCTACGTGCTCGACGTCACCCGCGAGATCGAAATCGACCGCATGAAAAGCGAATTTCTCTCCACCGCCGCGCACGAGCTGCGCACGCCGATGGCGAGCATTTTCGGGTTCTCGGAATTGCTGCTGGGTGAAGACTTCGACGCGGCGACGCGGCGCGACCTCATCGCCACCATCCACCGCAACGCCGACATGATGGCATCGATCATCAACGAGCTGCTCGATCTGGCGCGCATCGAGGCGCGGCGCGGCAAGGATTTCATGTACGAAACGGCGCCGGCGCAGGAACTCGTGCGGCGCATCGCCGCCAACTTCAAGCCGCCGGCGGGCCGCGAGGCGCCCCTGCTCGAGCTGCCCTCCGCACCGCTGTGGCTGCGCGCCGACCCGAAGAAAATGGAACAGGCCGTGGGCAACGTGCTCTCCAACGCCTACAAGTACTCCCCCGGCGGCGGCGCGGTGCACATCGCCCTGGCCCTCGCGGGCGCGGGCGGGGATGCGGCCGAAATCTGCCTGCGCATCAGCGACCGGGGCATCGGCATGAAGCCGGGGCACGTGGCGCGCGTGTGCGAACGCTTTTTCCGCGCCGACACCTCGGGAAAAATTCCCGGCACCGGCCTCGGCATGAGCATCGTCAGCGAAATCCTGCAGCTGCATGGCGGCCGCGTCGAAATCGCGAGCGAATTCGGCGCCGGCACCGCAGTGGAGCTGTGGTTGCCCGCGGCCGCCGCGCCGGCCGAACAAATCGAGGCCCCTTTGGAATGAGACCAGACACGCAACAACCGAACACCGCTCCGGCGGCCGAAACGCCGCAGGCGCAAGACAGCGGGCGCGACGCCTCTGCACCGGTGCTGGAACGATGGATCGAGGCCTGGATCTCGCGCAACCTGTACCCGGTGTGCCTGGCCATCCTGGTCTCGTTCTGCGCCATCGGCTGGTTCACCTTCCACTTCATTTCGCGGGACATGCTCGAGCGCGAGATGGCCGGCCTGCACGCGATATCGCAGATCAAATCGCAAAAACTGCAGCGCTGGATGAACGAGCGCAGGACCAACGTCGAGGTCCTGGTCCGCAACCCCCTGCTGCTGCAACTGGCGCTCGAGGCGCGGCGCAACCCCGGGGGCGAGCCGGCCAGGAGGCTGCGCGACTGGATCGAGGTGGTGCAAAAGGGCTACGGCTACCAAGGCATAGAGATCATTGACACCGAGGGGCGCCGCATCCTGCTGAGCGGCAGCGGCAGCGGGGACGGCGCCGACGTGCTGCGCCGGCTCAAACTCGAGGACAGCGGCGGCAAGGCGCGGTTCTTCGAGAGCTTCGCGGGCGAAGGCATGAGCAACTATTACTTCGGCTACGCCGCGGCGCTGAGCGCGGCCGACGCCTCGGGCGCGGGCCTGAACATCGCCCTGGTCGCCTCGATCGGCATGGACAACGACTTTTTCTCCGAACTGCTGCTATGGCCGAACGACGCCCGCCACGACGCCGGCGAAATCGTCCTCGTGCGGCCGAGCGCAGCCGGCTTCATCTACCTCAGCAGGGAGACGGGCCCCGGGCCCGGCCACGGCCACCTGTACGTGCCCCACGGCGCCGAGGGCGGGGGGCTGATATCGGCCGCCTCGATCACCGCAGAGGGCACTAACTTCCAGGGCCTGGACTACCGCGGCAGCGACGTCCTGGGGGCCGTCCACGGCATGCCGGGCCTGCCCTGGGGCATCACGGCCCAGGGGCGAAGGAGCGAGGTGCTGGGCAAGATCTCCGGCATCGCGCTCGCCTCCGGGCTGGTGTCCCTCGCCGGCGCGCTCGTGTCCGGGTTGCTGCTGTACCTGCTGTTCCGGCAGCAGCGGCGGCGCGAGGCCCAGCTGCGGCAGAACAACACCACGCTGACCGAACTCAGGCAGATCGCCGAAGCCTCTTCGCGCGCGACGAGCGAGTTCCTCGCCAACACCAGCCACGAGATCCGCACCCCGCTCAACGCCATCGTCGGCCTGTCCTACCTGATGTCGCAGCGGCCCGAGCAAGACGCGTGGAACCGGGGAAAGCTGACGCAGATCACCGACGCGTCGCGCCATCTGCTCTCGATCATCAACAACATCCTCGACATCGCCCGCATCGAATCGGGGAAATTCCAGCTGGAGGAGGTGGACTTCCTGCTCGAGGAGGTGCTCACCCGAAGCGTGTTCAACCTGATCGCCGGCCAGGCGAAAAACAAGGGCCTGGAAATCATCTCCGACATCGACCCCGCCCTCACGAGCGCCTTGCGCGGCGACCCGGTGCGCCTGGCGCAGGCGATCCTCAACTACGTCGGCAACGCGATCAAGTTCACCGAGCACGGCCGCATCATGGTGCGCGCCTACCCGGTCGAGGAAGGCCCCTCGGGCCTGCTGATCCGGTTCGAGGTCAACGACACCGGCATCGGCCTCAACCGCGAGCAGCAGCAGAGGGTGTTCGACCCCTTCGAGCAGGCCGACGGCTCCACCACGCGCAAGCACGGCGGCTCCGGCCTGGGCCTCGCCATCAACCGCCATATCGCCGAACTCATGCACGGCGAGGTCGGCGTGGACAGCGTGCCCGGCGTGGGCAGCAGCTTCTGGATCACCCTGCGCCTGCGCAAAGGCGACGCCTGCCTGCCGCCGCGCACGGCGAACCTGCGCGGCTGCCACGCGCTGGTCGTGGACGACCTGCCCGAAGCGCGCATGGTGCTCGCGCGCATGCTCGAAGTCATGGGCTTGCGCATCGACGAGGCCGATTCGGGCGAGGCCGCACTGGAGATGATCGAAAAGGCGAACCGGGACAACGACCCGTTCGGGATCATGCTGCTCGACTGGCGCATGCCGGGGCTCGACGGCATCCAGACCGCGCACCGCCTGAACGCCATGGCCCTCTCGCGCCGCCCCATGACCCTGATCGTCACCGCCTATGACGAACCCGACCTGAAGCAGAAGGCGAAGCTCGAAGGCGTGCTGGCGGTGCTGTCCAAGCCGGTCACCTCGTCCACCCTGCACGACACCCTCGCCCGCCTGACCGACGCCGAACCCGCCAGCCTGTCCACCGGGCTCGTGTCGCTGGCGAAGCAGTCGCTGCAACTGAGCTACCCCGGGGCGCGACTGCTGCTGGTCGAAGACAATCCGGTGAACCGGGAAATCCTGCTCGAGTTGCTGTCGGACTTCGGCTTCGACATCGAGACGGTGGAGAACGGCCGGCTGGCGCTGGAACTGGCCACGCGCAGGACCTTCGACCTGGTGATGATGGACATGCAGATGCCGGAAATGGACGGCCTGGAGGCGACGCGGCGCATCCGGCAGCTGCCCGAGTGGAAGTCGATTCCCATATTGGCGATGACCGCGAACGCGTTCGCAGAGGACCGCGAAGCCTGCCTCGAGGCGGGCATGAACGACCACCTGGCCAAACCGGTGGAGCCCGAAGTGCTCTACGGCGCCCTGCTGAAATGGCTCGCCGCCAGCGAAGGCCGGCGCGGGCCGCCGGCGGCCGGCGCGAGCCCCGCGCGCCGCGCCGCGCCCCCGTTCCCGCCCGTGCCGGGCGCATTGGAGCACTTCGACCCGGAGACGCTCGCGCTCATGGCCAATCGCAAGCCGGAGGTGATGCAGCGCGTGCTGCAACAGGTGGTGTTGCATCACGCGGCGGACGCGGAGCGGCTGGACGCGCTGATCGCCAAGCACGACTGCGCGGGGGCTTTCCGCATCGCCCACGCGCTGAAGGGCATGGCGGGCCAGATCGGCGCCGCCGGCCTGCAACAGGCCGCGCACGAAGCGGAACAGTCCTGGCGCCAGGACAAGGTGGCGACGCAGGAGGTCACCGACAGGCTGATGCGCCTGCTCGAGCAGACCCTGGCCGAGGTCCGGCAATACCTCGCCGGCCTCGCCTGCAACGATGCGGCGGCGCCGGCCCGGAACACCGCCGCGCCGCTGGAACTGGCCCAGTTGCTTTGCGCCCAGCTGGACAACGCGGACGGCGCGGCGATTCAGACGGCCGAGGAGCTCGTCGCCGCCGCGCACGACATGGCGGGCGCGGAAATTCGCGCCGCGCTGGAGGAGACGCGCGCCTCGGTCGAGCGCTTCGATTTCGACGAGGCGAAAGAAAAACTGCGGCCGGTCATGGCCGCACTGGAAAGGAACCCCGCATGAACCACCTGATGGTGTCGGACAAGGCCGACGTGCTGATGCTCGATGACCAGCCGGAGAACCTGCACCTGCTGACCAATCTGCTCGGCGGCGATTTCCGCGTGCACCCTTTTTCGGACGCCTCGAAATTCATGGCCTACGTCGAGCAGGGCAAGCAGGCGGACCTGATACTGCTCGACGTGGTGATGCCCGGACGCGACGGCTACGAGGTCTGCGCCTGGCTGCGCGGCAGGCGCGAGCTGGAGCACGTGCCCATCATATTCCTCACCTCGCTCACCAGCGCCGAGGACGAGCGCAAGGGGCTCGGGCTGGGCGCCAACGACTACATCGGCAAGCCCTTCTCGCCGCCCATCGTGCTCACGCGCGTCAGGCACCACGTCAGCCTCGGGCGCACGCTGCGCATCATCGCCGACCAGAACGACCACCTGGACGAGAAGGTGCGCGAGCGCACCGTGGAGCTGGAGCGGGCGAACACGGCGCTGCGGCTGAAGTCCGAAGAGATCGAAAAAGTGCAGGACGCCACCATCATCGCCTTCTCCTCGCTTGCGGAAACGCGGGACAACGAGACCGGGCTGCACCTGCGGCGCACGCAGAACTATGTGCGCGAGCTGGCCGGCGAGCTGAAGCGGCATCCGCGCTTCGCCGCGGAGCTGGACGATACGGCGATACAGCTGCTGTACAAGTCGGCCCCGCTGCACGACATCGGCAAGGTGGCGATCCCCGACCACATCCTGCTCAAGCCGGGCAAGCTCACGCCGGAGGAGTTCGACATCATGAAGACCCACGCCGCCGCCGGGCGCGATGCCATCGCCGCCGCCGAAAACGGCATGGGCGAGGGCAGTTCCTTCCTCAGCGCGGCGCGCGACATCGCCTACGGCCACCACGAAAAGTGGGACGGCAGCGGCTATCCGCAGGGCCTCGCGGGCGAGGCCATTCCGCTGTTTGCGCGCATCATGGCGGTGGCCGACGTCTACGACGCGCTGATCTCCAACCGCGTGTACAAGGCCGGCATGCCCCACGCGAAGGCCGCGGGCATCATCACCGAGGGCCGCGGCGGCCATTTCGACCCGGACATCTGCGACCATTTCCTGCTCATCCAGCAGCGCTTCGCGTCCATCGCGGCCGAACTCAACGACGCAGGGCCGCCGGCATGAGCGCCCGGGCGCACGTCGGCAGGGCCGGACCGGTGTCGCGCCTGCTCGCGCCCCTGCTCTGCGCACTCCTGCTCGCGCTGCCGCTGCGGCTGCAGGCGCAGGACCCGAGACAGCCCCTGGGGTTCGGCATCGTGCCGCAGCAGGCGGCCAGCCGGCTGGCCGAGGACTGGGCGCCCCTGCTCGCCGAAATCAGCCGGCGCTCCGGCGTGCCGCTGGTGTTTCGCACCGCCCCCAACATCCCCGTCTTCGAAGAGCGCCTGGGGCTGGGCGAGTACGACCTCGCCTACATGAACCCCTACCACTACATCGTCTTCCATGCCGCCGTCGGATACCGCGCCTTCGCCAGGGAGCAGGAGCGCAAGATCAAAGGCATCCTGGTGGTGAGAAAAGAAAGCCCCTATCGCAAACCCGCCGATCTCGCCGGCAAGACGGTGGTGTTCCCGGCCCCGGCGGCGTTCGCGGCCAGCATCCTGCCCCAGGCGGAGTTCGGCAGGTTGAAGGTTCCCATCGAGGCCAAGTTCGTGTCCTCGCACGATTCGGTCTACCGCGCGGTCGCCTCCGGCCTGCAGGAGGCGGGCGGCGGCATACAGCGCACGTTCGAAGCCACGCCGCTGGAAATCCGCGGCGAGCTGCGCGTGCTGGCCGAGACCCCGAGCTACACCCCGCACGCATTCGCCTACCATCCGCGCGTACCGCCGGAAATCCTGGCGAAAGTGCTGGGCGCCATGGAGTCCCTCGCCGGCGACGAGGCCGGGCGGCGCCTGCTGGCGCCCCTGGCGTTCAAGGGCATCGCCGCGGCCCAGGACCGGGAATGGAACGACATCCGCGCGCTCGACATCAAGCTGCTCGAGCGCTACAGCAAGCAATGAACGACCTTGCGCCGACGGCCGCGGGCTGCTGAAACATGCAATTTCGCACCAAGACCATCCTCGGCGTGGCGGTGATCGAAGTGGCCCTGCTCGCGGTCCTGATCGGCAGCGCCCTGTCGATCCTGCGCGAGTCGAACGAGGCCGAGTTGATGCGCAGGGTGGAACTGGGCGGCAAGCTGCTCACCGCAGCCGCCAAGGACGCGGTCATTTCGCAGGACCTGGCCACCCTGGACAGCCTGGCCGACGAAGCCATGGCCTCGGGCCAGATCGACTTCGTGCGCGTCCTCGACGCCGGCGGCACCGTGCTGACCAAGCGGGGCAATGCGGCGTTTGTGTCGCGCACCTTTCATCCGGAAACCCACATCGACCAGGCGGCCGACGGCATCTACGACTGGTCCGCGTCGGTGCTCGCCGGCGGCGTGCGCCACGGCGAGGTGCAGCTCAGCGTCTCCACCGCGCCGCTGAAAGTCCTGCTCGCATCCGCACAGCGCTGGGCGGCGGGGATCGCCGGCCTGGAAATGCTGCTGGTCGCCGTGTTCTCCTGGCTCCTCGGCAGTTATCTCGTGCGCCAGCTGGTGGCGCTGCGCAAGGCCAGCCAGCGCCTTGCGGCGGGCGACTTCGGCCATCGCATGACGGTGCAGGGAAACGACGAACTGGCGGAGATGGCCCTCGCGTTCAACCGCATGGCGCATGACCTGGGCGAGAGCCGGGCCCTGCTCGTGCACGAAAACCTGCGGCGCATCGAAGCGCAGCAAAAAGCCGAGGACCAGAGCAAACAGATGAACGCGATTTTCGCGCTGAGCCCGGACGGCCTCGTCTCCTTCGACGCCGCGCACCGCGTCAAGTACGCCAATCCCGCCTTCCTGCGCCTGACCGGACTGCCCGAGGAAGAGGTCCTGGGGCTGGACGAGAGCGCCTTCACCGACCGGCTGGGGCGCGCCTGCGTCCCGCAGGCGCGCTTTCCCGGGGTCGCCGCGCTCGACGCGGCGCAGCGCGCCGACCCCAAGAGCGTGAATCCCGCGAGACACCGCGGCGACCGCGGGCGCCTGCACACGATCGAGCTCGCGGGCCCGGAGAAGCGCGTGCTCGATATCGGCCTGCGCCTGGCCGACACCGCGACCGTGTCGAACATACTTTATTTCCGCGACGTCACCCACGAGACCGAGGTAGACCGGCTGAAAAGCGAATTTCTATCCACCGCGGCGCACGAACTGCGCACGCCGATGACCAGCATCTACGGCTTTGCCGAGCTGCTGCTCGAGCGCGATTTCGACGAGGCGGACCGGCGCGAGTTTCTGACCATCATCCGGCGCCAGTCCGAGCTGACGGCGTCCATCCTCAACGAACTGCTCGACCTGGTGCGCATCGAGGAGCGGCGCGGCAAGGACTTCGTCATCAAGCGCGTCAACGCGCGCGAACTGCTGCGCGAGATCGTCGCCGGCTTCGGCGCACCGCCGGGCCGCGACCGGCCCGTGCCGCCCCGCGCCGACGGTCCGCTGTGGGTGCGCGCCGACCGCAAGAAGCTGACCCAGGCGGTGAGCAACGTGCTCTCCAACGCCTACAAGTATTCGCCGCCGGGCGCCCCCGTCGAGGTAGAGGTAGAGGTCGATCCCGACCCGATCCGCGGCGAGGGCGATGCGCCGGCGCAGATCTGCATCCGCGTCAGCGACCACGGCATCGGCATGACGCCCGCGCAGCTCGCGCGCGTGGGCGAGCGCTTCTACCGCGCCGACAGCTCGGGCCGCATTCCGGGCACCGGCCTGGGGATGAGCATCGTGCGCGAAATCATCCAGCTCCACGGCGGCGAACTCAAGCTCGCGAGCACGGCCGGCGCCGGCACCACGGTGAGCCTGCTGCTTCCCGCAGCCCATCCGGACGCCCGATAATTCCCGACAGTTTGTTGAAAAAGGGGACAGGCCCCCTGCTTCAGCCCTGCGCCAGCCTTGCGAGGTGCCTGCCGATCGCCAGCGCCTGCGGCAGGCTGGCCGAATGCCCGCACAGCTGGCGCCGGTGGGCCTCCACGGCGCGGCTCAACCCCATCAGCTCGTCCAGGCAGCAGGCGCTGAGCCCGGCGGCAATCGCCCCCAGCAGCATCACGCGCTCGGACGGCTGCCCGGCCAGTTCAGTTTCGCCGGCGCGGCGCGCGAGCACCGTCAGCCGCGCGTAGATGCTGTCGAATGCCGCCTCGATCCGCTCAGGCCTGGAATTCGCCGCGTTCTCGGCCTCCTGCAGCTTGACGTCGGCCCAGTGGAGCATCGGCTCGAGTTCCGTTTCCATTTTACTTTCCGCGCTTGCCGTGTTCATCTCTGCGCACCCCCTGCGCCGGCGACGTGCCCGAATCGGCCAGGCCGCCGCGCACCGCGCCCGGCCTGGCACTGCCGCGTGCGCCTGCCTGGCTCTCCGCAAACTTGTGCCGCTGCTCCGCCGCCTTGCGCGCGGCGACCCACCAGGCGTCCTCGTTCATGGCGTTTCCGCGCCCGGGATGGGCCTCGCCGATGCCTCGACGTCCGCGGCGCCGAGCAGCCCGAAACGGGCTGCGATCCGGGCCTTGAGTTCGGAGCGGGTCATGGGGATGTGCGCTGTTGTCGCGACTGCATTTCACAAGCCGCCTGCGTGCGGCAGACGGCGGATATTTTCCGGAACGACGAAACCGGACCCCGTTCAAACCGGAATCCATGATTGTGTTTTAGCAGATGCGGGCGCATTCGTCCGTTGAGAATATTTAAGCGCTCCGCGACCTGCGGCACAACAAATCTCAACGGACTTTTGGCGCGATCTGAACTAATGTCGGAGTGATGACGGCCCGCGCGCCGATGCGCGCCGACCCGGGCGCTTCGCCGCCGCGGAGGGCCCAACGCAGAGGGAGAACGATGTGGACACGATGCACGGGGGCCTTCTGATTCGCGCGATCGCAGGCTTTCTGGCGGGTGCGCTCGGAATGCTGCAATTTGGCGGCGCACTCGCGCAGAACGCCGAGACGCAGCTCGGCGGCAGCAGGGCCAGCGGCCGCGTCGCGGCGATCTACGTCAAGGGCGCCGACAACCTGTTCATGGCGCTTGCGCAGGCGCCGCAGCACCTGCAGAAAAACGCCGAGCGCTGGGTCGACATCGAGTTTCCGGAATTGCTCGCCAACGAGGTCGGCAACGCGCGCGCCGTCCTCGGACACGGCGACGCACCGGTGCAGGTCGGCGACGTGCTGGAGATCCAGTTCGCACACCGGGACAACCCGCGCTATTTTCCGTTGCGCGAGTTCACCCGCGTGACCGCGTTCGTCGCGGCCAGGGACCAGATGCTCGCGCGTGAATTCGAGCGCCGCATCCTCGCGCGCACCACGCCGGGCAGCGAGAATCCGTTCCGTGACATGCGCGCGCGCCCGCACACATCGGGCCTGAGTTTGCCTCCCGTGGTGACTGCCGGCGCTGATTAGCCCGGCAGGCCGGCGCGCGCCGCTGCGCCGCACCCGCGCCCTTCGGCTTGTCTGCGATTGCGGCGCCTGCAGCCGCGCGCCTGCAACCACCTAGGAAAGCTGCGCTGCGTCCACCGTGCGCGGGCGCGCGGTTTTCGCGCGGCGGGTGCGCTTCGGGTTTACTGATTCGGGAAACAACAGCGTGATGCGGGTGCCCGACACCGCGGTCCTTTGCAGCAGCACTCGCCCGCCATGAAGATCGACGATTTCCCTGACCACGCTCATGCCCAGCCCGATGTACTGGCCCTCCCCCGGTGCGTCGGCGGAGCGGATCCGCTCCGGAGTGGGCTCGCGCCTGGTCACGGTCTGGTTGGCGATGCGAATGCCGATCAGCCTTGCACCGCCTGCGCTCTGCGCCTGGACTGAAATGCGCACCGCCTCTCCGGGCGGCGAGCACTGATGCGCGCGGGCGAGCACCCGGGTGAGCGCCTGCACCACCTTGTTGCGGTCGGCCACGATGCACACGGGCTTTGCCGGAAGGCGCAAGACGGGCGCAGGCAGCACCCTGCCCGAGCCGAACGCCGCGACCACCTCGCGCAGCACATCGCCCACATCGGTCCGGGCGAAGACGAAGTCCTCGCCCTGGCGCGCCTCGATGCGCGCGAGATCGGACAGGTCGCCGATGACTGACGCAAGGAGCGCCAATTTCCCGGAGATGATGGACAGGAACTCGCGCTGCCTCTCCTCGCCCATTGTCTGGTTCAGCAATACGTCGGCAAAACCGCAGATGGTGCTCACGGGCTCGCGCAGCTCGTGCGCCGCAACCGACAGGAATTCACTCTTCGCCTGCCCGGTCGTGGCGCTCGTATGCCCTGTGGCATAGCCGATGAAACCGTGCCAGAGCACGGACTCATCGGCCTCGCGCTCGGGCACCCCGTAGCCGTGCAACCAGCGCGTGCGGCCGTTCTCCAGCATGATCCGGAACTGGTGCCGCCACGGACTCAGGTCGCGCGCCGAGACCTGTATCGAACGCAGGTACTCGGCGACGTCGGCCGGATGCAGCACGTGGAGGAACTTGGCCCCGTCGGCGCGCGCTTCATCCGGACTGAAGCGGAATATTTCGCGCATGGCCTCGCTTGCATAGGGAAAGCAAAAACGGCCGTCGCGGAGCAGGCGAAGCTGAAACACGAGGCCGGGCATGTAAGAGGCCAGGCGGCCCAGCGCTTCATCCGCATGCGCGCGGCGGCCGGCGGCGGGCGCAGGCTTTCGCGCCGGCCCCCGGCCGGTCTTAATGCGTCCCGCTTTTTCACGCGTGATAGCCATAGTTCCCGATTGTTGTACCGGCCCATCGCCGGTCGATCTGAGGCGGCGCCGGTCGATCTGAGGCAGCGCCGGTCGATCTGAGGCAGGTATTATTAACAGAAGCGCGCGCAATCATCCGTTGAGAATAGTTAAGCGCGCCGCGGCCTTAAACAATCTCAACGAATTTTGCGTGCGAAACGGGCTAACTTTGCACCTGGCCTGCCGGGCCCGGCGCGGGAATGTTCCTGTCCGGCCTGCGCGCACCGCGCGCGGTGTCCGACCGGCCTTGCGCCCGGGAGCGAGCATGCGAATGACAACACAAGAACGCGTCGCGCTCGCGGCGATGGCCGATCTGGCGGCGCACCAGGGCGGCGCCCCGGTGTCGCTGCGCGCGATCGGCGCGCGCCAGTCGGTGTCGGTTGCCTCTCTGGAGACATTGTTCGCCAAGCTGCGCCGGAGCCGGCTGGTGCACGGCGCCCGCGGCCAGCACGGGGGCTATGTGCTGGCGCGCAATGCAGCGCTGATCACGGCCGCCGACATCATTCACGCCGTCGACGCGCCGAACGCCGCAAGGAGAAGCGGGCGCGGCCCGGGCGAACTCGACTGCGTCGTCGACGACTTGTGCTCGGACCTGAACGCGTTTCTGCTGCGCCACTTGGCGGACCTGAGCCTGGCGCGACTGGCGGGCTGTGTCGGCGCCGCGGTGCAAACCCCTGAAGCACACCCGCCGGCCGACAAACCGCGCGCTTCGGCGCCCCCGACATTGCCGGTGACCGTCGAGGAACTGCAACGGCACATGCGCGGGCCCGGGGCGCACGCATAGGAGGCCGGGCCGGCGCGTGCGCGTGCGCACGCGCGCACGCTCCTGCGATTAACAATTCTCAACGGACTTTTCGAATTGCCTGGGCTATATTTTTTCGGTCCGGACCGACCGGGAATTGAAGCCGGCCAGCCGTGCCAGCGCAAAGATCGCAGAGGACTGCATGAAACCGACCGACCAGCAGATGAAACCAAGCGGCCAGCACGGCCTCACCTTGGTCGAGTCGACGATCGCGCTGGCGGCGCTCGGGATCCTGGCGGTGGTTGCGCTGATGGCATTTTGAAGGAGGGGAAAGCAATGCATTCGACAATTCAACGGGGATTTTCTCTGATCGAACTGATGATCGTGGTGGCGATCCTCGGCATCCTGGCCTCGATCGCGCTGCCGGCGTATCAGGACTACACCGTGCGCGCGAAGGTATCCGAAGGCATGATACTGATGAGCGGCGTCATGACGGCGATCAACGAAACCTACCAGTCCAAGGGCGTGAGCGACATGAGCTGCACCAACGCCGCCACCTGCGGCAACATCGGCTCCACGTTCCCCCCGACGACCGCCAATGTCGCGTCGATCAGTTCCGCCAAGAACGGGACGATCACCATCACGTATCAGGCGGCGATCCTGGGGACCTCGGCAAACGTGCTCGCCCTCGCCCCCTGGGATGGCTCGCTCGCCACGCCCATCGCGGTCGATCTCAGCACGCCCCCGGCCGCCGCGCCCGCGGCCGTCGTCTGGAAGTGCGGCTTTCAGGCCACGGGCTCGGTGCCCGCGACGACCGTCGCCGCGAAATTCCTGCCGTCGAACTGCCGCTAGCGCCTGGTCGCTGCGCGCGGACACGCCGCCCGCGCCCATCCCCGCTGAAAATCCGGGGTCGCTGCAAAGGCGCGGGAATGCCCCGAAAAGGCCCCGGGCAGCAGGGTGGATGAGTATATGCAAGGAGGAGCGGGAAGAGTCGGGAAGGGGGGCGGGAGCGTGGCTCTCGCCCCCCTATCCCACCTGCGCCCACCTGCGCCCTCCGGCGTCACGCACCGCGCAACGCGCAGGGGCGCGTTCGCCGCGCCGGGCCCGCAGACCGCCCGTGATGCAAGTCGCAAAAAAATGGAGTTCCGCCGTGCACGCCTTCGAGTGAACCCAGGCACCACAGGAGAGTTAAATGTCTGAACACATTCCTCAGGCACGTCCAGCCCGGATATCACGCTAGAAAATACTCCGGACTGAAAGCGATTGCGCTCACGGCGGGACTGGCAGCGATTGTCCCGCAGGCGCGCCCGCCCGTCTGTTGAGAATTGTTAAGACGAAGACAGACCGGGGCGCTAGGTCCGCGCCGGCTCGTACACTTCAGGCTGCTTGCGCGAATCATTCGATTCGGCCAGCGGGTCGTGGCCGGACAGCCTGCGCAGCGCATCGCGCATCCTCATGTTGGCGAGCGCAAGCCCGACCTGGTCGGAGAAACCCATCGCGAGGGCGCGCGAGGACTCTAGCCTCCCGGCTGCCGCGCCCTCCTGCAGCATCAGTACGCCGATCACTTCCCCGTGCGCCTTGAGGGGCATGCACAGGCTGCGCGCGCGCATGGACTGCCGCCGGCTGGCGCAGGCCATGTCGGCGGCGGCCAGTTGCGCCTCGCCGGTGCGCATCACCCTGCAGTCGGCGGCCTCCAGGCATTCGCCGCAGGCAGTATCCTTGCCCCAGGCGGCCTTGAGTTCAAGCTTGCCCCCCGCATTCTGCGCCATATAGTAGAGCGCGCCGCTGAACTCGGCGAACGTGGCCGCGGCGCGCCGCCGCACCATTCCGAATGCGTCTTCGTAATTGGCGCATGTCTGCATCAACCGGGTAAAGTCGTTGAAGGAGGCCAAGCCGCCGCTTCGCGCGCGCGAGCCGATCGCGGGACTTTCGCCGACGTGGCGCGCGTAACCGACGAAGCTGCGCAGCCCCTGCGCGAAGGCCGCGAGCGAGCGCACGGCACGGGACCACGGTCGTTCCGAATTCGATGCTGCGAGATGGCTGGACATTCCCGTTCTCCCCGAGATGAAGCCTTCAAAAGGCGGCGCGGCAAGACGCCCGCGCTTGCTTCATTCTCGGCCAAACAGACCGGGCGCAGGTTAAGAATTATTAAGCGACGGGCCGGGCACGGACGCGTGCACGCGCGGCGCCTCTCAACTGAATGAGAGGCAGGTCCGGCCAGCCCGAAGGGGCCGCCGGACATTCTGCTCCGGTCAAAGTCCGGCGGCGGCGGACTAGACCGGGTCTTGCGCCTTCACCGGGACCACGTTCAGGCGATACCCCACGCCGCGCAGCCCGACAATGAGATTTTCGAGTCCGCTCACCTCGGTCATCTTGCGCCGCAG
>Ga0194060_10001797_pt1 | contig 15351 bp, 10 predicted proteins | sample SepL225m_MetaG_FD_163427 | JGI IMG/M metagenome (GOLD analysis project Ga0194060, IMG submission 163427) | Anoxic zone freshwater microbial communities from boreal shield lake in IISD Experimental Lakes Area, Ontario, Canada - Sep2016-L222-5m | ecosystem: Environmental > Aquatic > Freshwater >...
GGACGGCCATTGAAGGTCAGTTGAACGCGTTCAGGCTCTCGTTCATTGACAGGTTCTTCTGCCAAACGCTTCTCAATTCCACGAATGCGGGATTCAGTGCTTATCCGCATGATCTTCGCGGAATCAGAGATGGAGAAAAACTTGTTTATTTTCTGCTAACGATATGAATAAATGATAGTTGGGTAGTAGTAATTTGCTTGACCGTTGCTTGATTGGCTGTTGCGCTGTCATGGTTCATCGACTCGCAAAGGTTATTAATGATCTCTTGTGGAATAAATTACCGGATTGGATGAGTTGACAAGCTGGAGATGTGTAAGAGAGGTAATCTGATGGGAGAGCTTCGCAGGAATCAAGTGATTGTCAATAAAGGTAGCATGGCTACTCCTCAGTGGGTTCTCGTAAAATAGAACGAGGGGAAAAATCAAGAAAGGAAATACATAACAGTATCTTTTTAAGTCTTTTTAAATTAATAAATTAAGCTCTCGTAAAATGTTAGGTTTCATAAGTGTTTTACGAGACGATCAAATAACTGATAGGTCTGAATGTTTGCCATAGAGCAGGCGTGCCTTTCATTGTAGAGGGAAAGGTTTTTTTGTAGACAAAATCAGCAAGCTGAAATATTTCACAACCAACGGTGCGGAGAACGGAAGCTGTGCAATGCTGAAGATTTCTCTATGGGAAAGGGGTATTGGGCAAAACCATCTGGATGACCAGTTTCATGCCGCATGCGTTTGCGTATCGGCGCAAGGTATTGAGTGATGGAGAGTGATCCTGTTTGCCCAGGCTTGCCTCAATGCGTGCCAGAACAGGCTGCGAAACTCCCATACGTGAAGCAACTTCAGCCTGGGTGAGGCCCGCCTGCGTACGGGCATGCAAGAGTGCCCGAAGAGTCGCAAACTCATCTTCAAGTGCGTCGTAGGCTATTTTGAACTCAGGGTCGCTTGAGCTTTTATGAGACGCGTAAGCTTTTGGGTCAAAGGCAACGGGGTTGTATTTATTGGTATCACTCATGGTGTAATCTCCTTCAGCCGTTTTCTGGCAAGTTTCAACTCTTTGATTGGTGTCGCCTGTGTTTTTTTTATGAATCCATGCAAAATGACAACCTTCCGGTCAACCAGACAACAGAAAAAAGCTCGTCCAATTCCTTCAGCACCTCTTGCACGAATCTCGAACAATCTTTCACCGAATGGTCTGGTGTAGGGTAACCCAAGATTTGGCCCAGAGAGTACAGATTTGCTCTGTAATCCGGACAAAGCTCGCATTGATGCCGATTGGCCAGGCTTCAATCTCTTTCTGGACGGATTTATTGAAAAACAGAATTTGATAGCTCATTCCCCAATATAGCTCACAAGCTATAATATTCAAGGGGCAAAAGACATTCTTCCTGATTATTCACAGGGTGTACTGCAAAGACAAGTGCATGAAAATCTGATCCACGTTGATGTTGACTGCGGGGTCTGCTCCAGATCAACCCGGATTCGCAAAACACGGAAGGGCTTTAAAAATTACTTCTTGTATATTACTCTCATAGCGATGAAAACAGGCACAAGGTTGCGCTCTGTTTATTACTGATAACCTGCGTAAAAAATCTATAATTCAAAACGCCGGGACTTCAAAATAATCTTTACAGGTTCTCTTAAAACGGGCATGAAGAGAAAGATTAAAGAGAAGAGTTAAAGAGTAAAATGAAGAAGAATTTGCTACAAGCAATTAAAATAAAGGTAGTTAAGAACTCATTAATTGAAAGGCAATAAGAGAAGGAATAAGAGAACAACACAGAGGAACTGGCGATCGTGCTGGTTCAGTCAGTCTGCGTCAATACATTAAGATACGGGACGATCAAGCACAACGTGAAAAACAGATTATTTCACTACAAAACCACATGGGAACCAAATAAATGCCGTCACTTGACTGGATTGGGAAAAAAGCTGTTGTAAACCACCACAAGCAGGTGCCGTTTCATTTGTTGTGTCAGAATATGGAGTTGTCGGCTGGTGACCCTGATTCAAAGAATCTTCTTGTGCAGGGGGATAACCTTGTCGCCTTGAAGGCATTGTTGCCCTACTATGCCGGGCAGGTGAAGTGCATCTATATCGACCCTCCGTATAACACCGGGAATGAAAGCTGGGTGTATAACGACAACGTCAACAGCCCGGAGATGCGGGAATGGCTGGGTAAAGCAGTGGGGAAAGAAGCAGAAGACCTTTCGCGGCATGACAAGTGGTTGTGCATGATGTATCCCCGGCTTACCATGCTCAAGGAGTTTTTAAGGGAAGACGGAGCCATTTTCATAAGCATTGATGACAATGAAGTTGCTCATCTACGGGTGCTTATGGATGAAATTTTTGGAAACAGGAATTTTGTAACTCAAATTGAATGGCAGAAACGTTACACAAGGAGCAATAATACAAACGGGTTTACAACAGTAGTCGAGCATATTCTTGTTTACCAAAAATCATCTTCGTTTCAACCAAATCTTGTTCAGAAAGGAGAAGAAGCTGATGCGAGATACAAAAACCCGGACAATGATCCACGTGGAGCCTGGAAATCAATTCCATTTCTCAACCCCCTTGCGCCAGAAGCACGACCAAACCTTTGTTACGACATTATTCAGCCTAACACCGGAGTAATTCTTAAAAACACAAAAAAGGCATGGAGGGCTTCAAAAGAAACTTACGAAACCTATGTCAAAGAGGATAAGCTTTGGTGGGGAAGTAACGGTAAATCGAGTATCCCAAATATAAAAAGGTTTCTTTCGGAAGTTAGAACGGGGATGCCACCAATAAATTTTTGGGATTATACTTTTGCTGGACACACTGATATTGCTAATGCTGAAATCAAGGATTTTTTTGGTGAAAAAGTTTTTGATACTCCAAAACCTTCTCAGCTTATCACACGGGTGATTGAACATGCCGCAGGTGATGACGCAATAATTCTTGATTCATTTGCAGGTTCAGGCACTACTGGTCATGCGGTTTTGAAAATGAATAGTCAGGATGGCGGAAATCGGCGTTTTATTCTTGTAGAGATGGACCCAAAAATTGCCAGAAATCTAACGTCTGAACGTTTGTGTAAAGTAGCTCAAGGTTACAACAATGAAAAAGGTGAAGCAGTAGAGGGCCTTGGCGGCGGCTTCCGCTTCTGCGAACTCGGCGAACCCCTCTTCTCCGCAGATGGCTCCATCAACAAGGCAGTTACCTTCAAGGAGTTGGCGCACCACATCTTTTTCATCGCGACAGGGGAGCCCTTACCACCGTCAACTGATTTCTCAACCCCGTTTCTTGGCACATCAAACAACATCGCAGTCTATCTCCTCTACAACGGAATTCTCGGCGATAACGAGAAGGAGGGCGGCAATGTCCTTACCCGTTCTGTGTTAAGCCGGTTGCCGCAAACTGAGGGCACAAAAATTGTGTACGGCAATGGCTGCCTGCTTGGCTCATCGCATCTCAACCGGGAGAACATCATTTTCCGCCAAATCCCCTACGAAGTGAGGTGCTCATGATAACCCTCAAGGATTACCAGCGGCGGTCGTTATTGGCGCTCTCCGATTATTTTACAGCCTTTCAGCAGGATGAGAGTGCCGAGCGGGCGTTTGCCACCGTCACCCGGCACTCCTTTGGCGCGGCGCTCTCCTATCGGGAGGTGAAGGAGCTTCCGGGGCTGCCTTATGTCTGCCTGAGAATGCCCACCGGCGGAGGCAAAACCATTGTTGCAAGCCATGCCATCGGTATTGCGGCCAAAGAGCTGATGCACACTGAAACTCCGGTTGTGCTCTGGCTTGTCCCCTCCAATACCATCAAGGAGCAGACCTGTAACGCTCTGAAAGATCGTAACCACCCCTACCGACAGGCGGTTGAGGAGTCGATGCCCTCGGTTGCGGTGCTGACCATGCCGGAGGCGTTGTACGTTACCCGCCCGACGCTTGCCAACAATGCCACCATTATTGTCTCCACCATTCAGGCCTTCAGGGTCGATGAAACGGAGGGGCGAAAGGTTTATGAGCAATCCGGCGTTCTGATGGAGCACTTCACCGATCTCGACACCGCTCTCGCCCAAACCCTTGAAGCCTACGACAACGGTGTGCCGATTCAGTCGCTGGCCAATCTGTTGAAAATGCACCGTCCGATTGTTATTGTTGACGAAGCGCACAACTCCCGGACGCAGCTCTCCTTTGAAACGCTCGCACGCTTCAACCCCTCCTGCATTATTGAGTTCACGGCAACACCGGCCACCGAGCACAATCCGAGCAATATCCTCTACTCAGTCTCGGCGGCAGAGCTGAAGGCGGCCCAGATGATCAAGATGCCTATCCGCCTCGAAACAAGGCCAAACTGGAAGGAGCTGCTGACGGACGCCATCGCTTGCCGCAAACATCTTGAACAGCTTGCCCTTGAAGAGCAGCAGGCGACAGGCGAGTACATCAGGCCGATCATGCTCATTCAGGCACAGGCCAAAAGCCAGACGCATGAGACGCTCACCGTTGAGGTTGTTGAGCAGTGCCTGATTGATGATTTCAATATTCCGTCGGAGCAGATTCGTCGGGCCACCGGAACCGACAAGGGGCTGGAGAATCTTGACCTTGCACTGTCGAGTTGCAAGGTACGCTTTATCATTACCGTACAGGCTTTGCGGGAGGGGTGGGACTGCCCCTTTGCCTACGTCCTCTGCTCCGTTGCCGAAATGCGCTCCTCCACAGCGGTCGAACAGATCCTCGGTCGGATCATGCGGCTGCACCTTGCAAAGCGGAAGCAGCACATAGAGCTGAACATGGCCTACGCCTTTTCAGCATCGAAAAACTTTGTTGAGGCGGCCAACGCCCTTGAAGATGCCCTGATTCAAAACGGCTTTAACCGGCAGGAGGCCAAAGAGCTGATAACCAGTATGCCAGCCGGTGAACAGGGCAGGCTTGACCTCTTCTTCAAGGTATCGGAACCTCTGGCAGAAGCTCCCCTCCTTGCAGGGTTGCCCGAAACCGTTGCCAATAAATTCACCTACGACGAGGCGAGCAAAACCTGCACCTTTGTCGGCATCATGGAAGAGCCGGAGAAATACGCGATTCTTGATTGCTGCACAACGCAGGAAGCGAGGGCAACTATCGAGCGGTTCTATCGCAAAAGCTGTGGAATACCGCCGGAACAGCCAAAAACAGCGGCTGAACGCGGCATTGACTTCTCGGTTCCTCTCCTCTCCGTGCAGCAGGGCGACCTCTTTGAACCCTTCGAGGAGAGCCATTTCCTTGAAATTCCGTGGAGACTCTCCAAATACCCGCCGACCTTCACCGAGTCAGACTATGCAGCAAAGCAGTTTGACGGCAAGGTGGTTGATATTGACATTGACGATCGCGGCAAGGTCTCAAAGTCATTCCTCAAGGAGCTGCGCCACCAGATCTCATTTCTGGAGCCGGATGACGACGAGAGTGTGGCAACGCTGGTTCACTGGATTGACCGGAATATCCCGAACCGCGCTGATATCTTCCCGTCAGAGAGCGGCCCCTGGCTGATCGGCGTTATTCACTATCTCCTGAACGAGCGAAATATCTCCCTTCAGGAGCTTTTCCACGACAAATACACCCTGCGCCAAAGGATTGTCGCAAAAATAGATGCCCTGCGCAAAGCCGAGCGGCAGAAAGCATATCAGGCATTTCTCCTGCCGGAATGTGCAACGCCGATTGTGGTGACGCCAGCCCACTGCTTTACCTTCAAACCCGACGAATACCCCTGCAACGCAAAATATCAGGGCAGCTACAAGTTCAGGAAGCACTACTACAAGGAGATTGCCGTCCTGAACGGCGAAGAGGAGGAGTGCGCCATTTACATCGATCAACTCCCCGAAGTTGCATTCTGGGTGCGCAACATCGAACGGCGCGAGTTCCACTCCTTCTGGCTCCAAACCTCCACCGACAAATTCTACCCCGACTTTGTCTGCAAACTCAAGGACGGGCGTTTTCTCGTTGTCGAGTACAAAGCGGAGACATCATGGAGCAACGAAGATTCACGGGAGAAACGGGTGTTGGGGGAGTTGTGGGAGAAGCGGAGTAACGGCGCGTGTTTGTTTGTGATGCCGAAGGGGAGGGATTTGGCGGGGATTGGGGGGAAGGTAGAATTTTGGGGATGAACAGGGGATGGCTTGTGTTGGAGGTAAAAAAATTGTTCATCCTAAGGAAAGCTGATTGAGTTTTTGTTACACGAACAGATGTGATTTAGGTAATGCGTTTTAAATGTAATTGTGATGAAAGGGTGTGATTGATTATAGGTGTTAGAGTGATTTGTTCTACGATTTTCTCATAACTTTTGCTGTTAAAGGAGAGTGTTGTGGTTATTGACATAACTCGATGACAAACGGTCAAAAGATGATTGTACTGCTTACGAAGTAAACTTTAACTTTCATCATATTGGAAGGGAATGAACAGGCAGAAACCGCTTATATTATGAGTTGCTGATATTGCAAAATGGATATGAATTTATGGCTGATATTTTTATAAGCTATGCCCGCAAAGACCTGAAACGGGTTGAGCCAATAGTCAAAGAACTGCAAAAAAGGGGCTGGAGCGTTTTCTGGGATCTGGAGATTCCTCCGGGGGAGACCTGGCGCAGTTATATCAAAAAGAGGCTGGACGAATCCCGTTGTGTGCTCGTCGTATGGTCTCATATCTCCATCACTTCCAAATGGGTCATTGCAGAAGCTGATGAAGCAAAAAAACGGGGCATTCTGGTTCCTGTGCGTCTTGATGCCGTCGAGCCTCCCTTTGGATTGAGCCATATTCATGCGGCGGATCTTTCTGAGTGGAAAAACAACAGATCTCATCAAGAATTTGGCCAACTTATTGTTGCGATTGAAGATAAAATTTCTAACCCAATGCAATCTTCGATGCCAGAGACGGCACCGTCGACGGATGGGAAATCGAATTTTGGGTGCAGTTCGCTACCATCGCCGGTGCCACCGACATTACAGTATGCACCATGGTCACCGCGATCGAAAATATTTACGTTTACGAAATGGAAAGGTTGGATTTCAAAAAATGTTAAAAGCGAAGACGCTCTTTTGAAGAGTGAAAAAACTAAAGGTTATACTGTTGTTCGTGTGTTTTTTGCAACAGATAGAAATCAAACATTAGATAAAATGTTTGGAGATCAAAGATCAGAGCTTAATTATGGCTATTGTGATATAAGTATCCCATCCTATAACCGCCATTATATCGGAAAGCTTGAGACTCCCGTATGGTGGCGATTTGAATTTTTGGAAAATCCGGATAAGCACGTGATGCTTCAAAAGATGGTAATCAGCCCAAAAGAAGATTTCTTTCAAGACTTGGTGAATTGTGTACGTAACTCAAAAGAAAAAAATACATTTCTTTTTGTTCACGGATACAACGTTACATTTGAGGATGCTGCAAAAAGAACTGCTCAAATTTCATACGATTTAAGCTTTGATGGAGCTCCTGTATTTTATAGTTGGCCATCGCAGGGTTCGACTGTAGGATACATGGTTGATGAGCAAAGCATTGAATGGGCTCAGCCACACCTGAAAAAATTTCTTAAAGACTTCTTTACGCAGGCTGACGCAAAACATATTTATTTGATTGCCCATAGTATGGGAAGTCGAGCATTGACAAGGGCGGTAACAGAACTCTTGACTGATATGCCTTTCCTTCGGAAGCGACTTAAAGAAGTTATTCTTGCAGCTCCTGATATTGACGCTGATGTGTTTATGCGCGATATTGCTCCTGCTCTTGCTTCTGCTGGTCGACCGATTACGTTGTATGCCTCATCCAAAGATAAAGCCTTGATTGCATCGAAGGGGCTCCACGGATATCCAAGAGCAGGAGACTCTGGGCAAGGATTAGTTATTGTTCCTGGTATTGAAACTATTGATGCTACATCAGTAGAGACTGATCTTGTCGGTCATAATTATTTTACCGAGAATCGTTCGCTTCTTGGCGACATTTTTACATTAATTGCTACGGGCAAAAGAGCAGACAAGCGATTTGGTCTGCGGCCTGTTCATGTCAAAGCGGGCACATACTGGGAGTTCAAACCATGATTGGTCTCACAAGCTTTACAAGCTCATTCAATTATTCGTTTCCTTGATATTTCACAACCACAATAACGGTAATAAGTAATGAATAGCAAAGCCGGTGATTGCGTATTTGCTGTGACTTGATCAAGAGGGGTATTTTCACCTTTGTAATTAGGCGCCAGAAAGCGGTAACCTAAAGCGTGAAAATCGCGTTGGTTAATGTTGCAAAATTTGCTGTTGGCCGACATCAGATGCGGCCTGTCATTTTATGTTGAAGCTTTTCGGGTACTTGGTATCCCGACTTTACGATTTTTGCCGAGCTGGAGCTCGGCGTTCCCAGGGGTATCGGTTTTAGTGCGCCAACAGTGATGAATGCCACGGTTGCGTAGTTAGTCTCCCCCAGATCAGCCCGGATACGCAAGGCGTGGGATTCCTTCTGCTTGGGCGGCGATAGTCACACCCCTGATAATTTTCTTGTGATTTGATATCAGCAAACCGCTAAACGGCCTTGTTTTTTAGGTGATTTTACCTGAAAACTTGAAAATTTGCTATATTTTGTTAAATTACGCTGGTGAATTTACCTAAGAAAATAAATTTCGCACAACGTAATGAATGATAACGAGCTTAACATCTTTCTTCAATCTTTGCTACAGCCCTTAAGTAGCTCGGTTGAACCAAGTGCGGATACTTCAATAAAACAGCTTTTTGAATGTCGTTTACTCGAAGTTGGGCTGTCGCAATATCAAATAGAGAAGTTGTTGAATATCGAGCGTAAATCTCTTGAAGGTATTTTAGACCGCACAGCAAAAAGAGTTGATATCGTAAATGCACTAAAGCTGAGTAGTTTTCTGAATCTGAATCCCGAGAAATTTATTAATATTTATTTAACAGAAATGTCTCCAGAATCAATCGGTGAACTGGAGAGAGCAAGAAAGCTCAATTTTATTGCCAGTAATTTTGATTTAAAAAACCTTTACAAAGCAAAATTTATAGATTCAAAGACTGATTTCGATAAAATTGAAAGCCGGATCAAATCATTTTTTGGAATAGAAAATATATTTCAATACAATGATCAAAAATTATACCCATTATTTAGTCGGACAAAGAGATCATCCAATAATAAAATGCGAGATTTCTGGGTGAGATCAGCATATAGTCACTTCCAGAAAATCAATAATAAAAACGAATTCGACAGGGCCGCTTTAGTGAGTTTACTTCCCAAGATTAGGCAATATACAATGGATACGGAAAAAGGACTATTTGTTGTTGCTCAAGCACTGTATAATATAGGAATAACCATAATATATCAGCCATATCTTCCTACTGTTCAAGTAAGAGGAGCTACTTTTTTTGTAAATAATAAGCCGTGTATTGTCTTGACTGATCTTCAAAAAAACTACCCAACGATTTGGTTTGCACTGATACACGAAATTCATCATATTTTATACGATTTGGAGATAATACAAACAAACGCGTATCATCTTTCAGGGGAATTAGATCTCTTTTTAATCGGGGAAGATGAAGCAAATGATTTTTCCAGAGAATACCTTTTTTCCGAAGAAAAAAGCAAATACATAGCGCCGTTTATAAATAATGAATTAATTGTCAGAGAGTTTTCAAAAAAATCTCAAGTTCATCCAAGTATTATTTACAGCTTTTATAATTATGATCGAAATAATCAAGGTTATCATAATGCCTGGAGTAAATACAAACAATATTTTCCGGATATCAAAAAAACAATAGAGAAGTTTAACACGAACCCTTGGGAAAAAGAAACTATTGAGGAGAGTGTTACTATGATTAAAGAAGCTGTTTTTAATATTATTTAAATAAAGTATTATGAAAAATATATCAACGTCAAAAATATCCAAAAAGAAAAAAAGTAATGATGAGGAGAAATTACTTATTCTTGCTAAAACTGATCAAGCAAAAGGTGAACAGTTGTTGGTTATGCCTGAAGGCTTAGTAACGGAGTATGAATTAAAGAATTTTGCTTTGGGATTGGATGATGACCCAGAAAAAAAATATGAGATATACTACAAAGGGATTACAAAGCTTCTTCGCAAACATCTTGAGAAAGGAAAAGAGAATAAGATGGCAAGAGACTTTATCTATGAAGAAAAAAATACGTTTTTAACAAGAGGGAAAAGAAAAAAGCTGGATGGAACTCGTGGCGGAGATAGTCGTATGGGATATATTTCTGATCAAGAAGAATTACTCAATATTGTTATAGCATGGATAGTATCGAATGGTACAATGGTGGAGTTATTTTCTACATTGCGCGATTTAAATATCGCAAAAAATTATGGGAAACCTTCTGTTTAATATTTACTTGCCTTGTATTGATGCTGATGATGTGATTGAACTTTCCCTAACAGCAACCTCCATTCGGGTTACGTATACCTCTTCAAGCAAGCGTGTCTGGATCTCTTCACTGGATGCAGTCTCAAAGAATAGCTCCATGGCTTCACGAAGATTTTTGCGGGCATCTTCAATGCTCTCCCCTTGGCTTGCGATATCAAATTCGGGGCAAAGTGACACATACCCCCCATTTTCATGCGTGATAATGACTGTCAGTTGCTTTTGCATGGATTGTATCCGCTTGATCTGAAAATCTTTGAGCTTTCTGAGACAGAAGGAGGAACTTTACTCGCCTCACGAAGTTGTATAAAAAAGGTAATAAAAATAATGCGCAGCAAAGCCGGTGATTGAGGATTTGCAGCTACTTGATCCAGAGGGTTATTTCTTCGTGACACAGCCGGGAAACAGCTCTCGTATGTGGGCAATATTCTCATCCGTCAGGCGTGGCGAGTGCATTGTCAGTTTATTCATTTCTTTTCCCTTCAAGCTTTATAAGCATCTCAAGTGCTCCGGTTTCAAATCGTGAAACAGCTAACCACTTTTTCCCCAAGTTTTTGAGAGATGTCCCATGCGGGCACGATTCCGGTCGATTCCACAAAAACTGCATTTCAAAATTGCAAGTATGCTGTGGAAAAGTGTGATTTGTTTCTCAGTATTATCACTCCCTGGTACGGCAGTGGACGAGAAGGGGGAAAACCGTCAATTACCCATCAGGAAATTCTGCTTGCAAAAGAATTGAACATACCCCGTTTTCTTTTAACCCACGAAAATGTTTTGTTTGCAAAGAACTTGCTTGATGATCTTGGTTTCGATTCTTCGGAAAAACGCCAGAAAGAATGCAAATTGAAAGGTGGTTCCCAGTCCCTTTCAGATTTACGGGTCATTGATATGTACGAAGAGTCAATTAATAAGCAAGTTCAAGGGAAACGGACTTTACATGCCCAGGAAACGTTCTACCGTTTTCAGGAGGTGGAGAGTTTTATCAAAGCGCAATTGGTTGATCCTGAAAAAGTTATGTTGAATGCTGACCGTCTTCAAAGAGGGGTACTATGAACACCGTAACGAAAGAAGAACTTCTGCGTACGCTTTACCTTGACAAGGCCGAAAGCATGGAGTTTCTTGTAGCTATTGACGAGAACGCAATCGGGCAGGCTGTTTGTGGTTTATTGAACTCATCGGGTGGATACATCATTGTTGGTATAACGGAAAATTTTGAGGTTTCAGGCCTTTCTCTTGGTCAAGATCTTTTCTCACTGGAGCAGGCTGTCAGAATAAAAGTAACTCCCCAAGCGATGTTTTCTTTCGAAACACAAATTTTGGAAGTCAATAAGCTTGTTTTGGTTATAGAGGTACCTTCTGGCAAAGATATCCCCTACAGCTATAATGGACGTTTCTTTGTCCGTGAAGGAGATCAAACGCAACCAGCTTCCGTTGATACCATCCGCGATATGATTATGCGACGTCAGATTGAACCCGAACGCTGGGAGCGTCGATTTTCTGATGTTGATCTTCAACATGAGCTTGACGTGAATGAGATCCAGAGAATGGTGGAGGAGTCTGTAACCACCAGAAGGGATAGTTTGCTGGTTGACAAGACGATGAATCCCATACAGGTTCTTGAGCGGTTGGGCCTGATTAAATATGGTCGAATCACCAATGGAGGCGATGTGCTTTTTGCCCTTCATCCCGAGATTCGGCATCCTCAGGTTACTGTTCGTGCTGTTTATTCCACCAAGAGCAAGACTGACAATATTTATGAGGATCAAAAGAATTTTGTTGGCCCTCTTTGCACGGTGCTCAATCAAACGTATGACTTTATCTTACGAAACACACCGACTCGCAGTGATTTTTCTACTTCTGAACTGAAACGGAAGGATGATGGTATGTATCCTTTTCGTGCTATTCGCGAAGGATTGGTCAATGCCTTTGTTCATCGTGATTACGCATATTTTGGTGGAGGTATTGTTGTTGAAATATTTCAGGATCGGTTGAAAATCTGGAATTCAGGAAACTTCCCAAAAGGAGTTACCCCGGCGACTGTTGCGTCAGGCCACTTGTCTGTTCTGCGTAACCCTGATATTGCCAATGTGCTCTATCTGCGCGGTTTTATGGAAAGAATAGGTCGGGGTGCCCGCGTGATTCTTGAAGAGTGTAAAAAATATGGTTTACCAGATCCGTTGTGGCATGATTCACCAGGTCAAGGCGTAACATTGACCTTTTTTGCCCCGGAAGGTAATGGCGCACTTGTGGATCGCTACCAGGCGATGTTGAAAGAAGAGCTTGGCTATATCCGTATGCTTGGTTTGCCGGGCGTTGAGAGCGTCAAGGTTAACCTGAATGATGATACCTTTGTGCCGTTGTGAGTATTCCGGTGAAAGTGTACCACCGATTGCGCCTTTCCGACAGGCAGGAGAGTGGCTTCCATCCCAGAAAACAGGATATCCGTCAGGGACGTGAAAGGGTTGAGGATATGCTCAATCCCGATGAAGTGATGCAACGCGCTTTCAAAAAGCGAAGGATGTTGCTCATTATCGGTGACCCTGGTGCTGGAAAAACAACGCTACTCAAGTATTACGCTTTATGCGCCCTTGAGAAGGAGCATTATAAAAGGCTGGGGTTTGCTGCTCCGGTTACTGTTTTTTATCTGCCGTTGCGCGACCTTGTCCGTCATGAAAAAGGCCATTACGATTCGCTGCCAGCCAATTTTGCCCACTGGTCTGAAAAGCATCACCAGCCCATTGAGGCGACCTTTTTTGATGAGTGGCTTCACAAGGGAACGCCCCTCATTTTACTTGATGGTCTTGACGAAATCAGCAACACGCAAGATCGAATCGAGGTGTGCAAGTGGATTGATGCGGCCTTGAATACCTTCACCACAGCCCGTTTTGTGGTCACATCAAGGGCAACAGGATATCGTAAAGATGAGGGCATTGAGCTTGCAGCAGATTACGAACGGGCTGATGTGCAGGATTTCACGGTGGAACAGCAGGAGCGTTTTTTGAAAAACTGGTTCACCGAGGCCTTTCTGAAAGAGCCTTGTCCGAAAGATGTTGATGAAACGGAGTGGGTGCGGCTTAAAGTTGCAGAAGCTGGAGAGCGCGCCCAAAAGATAGTTACGCATCTGAAGGAGGAGAAGAACAAGGGGTTGCGTCAACTGGCCGCTATCCCCATGATTTTGCAGATCATGGCAATTCTGTGGAAAGACAGGGATTATATGCCGGAAAGTCGTGTAATGCTCTATGAGGCATCACTCGATTATCTTCTTGAATTCCGGGATAAGCGGAGGGGAATTATTCCTCTTCTTTCAGCAGCACGTGCCCGTCAGGTGCTTGCTCCTGTAGCCCTCTGGATGCAGGAAAAGCTGAAAAAGGATGAAGTTGGCAGGGCCGAGATGCACAAAAAAATACAGGAGCAGTTCGACAAACAGGATAATCCACCCTCGGTTGAAGACTTTTGCGACTATCTGGTCAAACGGGCAGGTTTGCTCGTGGAGACGGGAGCGCACGACTATCTCTTCCGCCATAAATCATTCCGTGAATATCTGGCAGGCGTTCAACTCGTCACCAAAGTGCGCTCAACAAGGTATCTCGGAAACCTCGTTGCAAACTTTGGCCAGGACTGGTGGGAGGAGCCGATCCGCTTTTTTATGGCACAGGTAGACGAAGAGATATTCAACCTCTTCATGAAAAAGCTCTTTGACTCTCCGGTCAGTGAACAGTTGAACCAGAAGCAGCAATTGTTGTTGCAGACTGTTATAGAGGAAGCCCCGCTGAAAAAGGTTGATGCCCTTTGCAAAAAGCTCCTTGACCCTGCAACTACTGCCAGCCGCCAGCGGGTGATTCTTGACTGCCTCAAAGCCATTGGAAAATCGTCTGCTCTTGATGCTTTGAAGCAGTTCAGGGCAAAGAAACTTGCCAAAAACAGGGATGTTGCTGATAGGACTGAAGAGGTGATTCTTGGGCTTGGAGGGGAGCTAATTGCGCTTGATTATGTCAAAAACAGATCATTCCGCAACTCGAATGAACAAAATGCGGAGTATATCTTGTTTCCGGGTGGACGTTACCTCTCTTCGCTGACGGAAAAGGAAGAACATGTTGAGGATCTCTATTTTGCCAAGTATCCGGTCACCAACAAGCTTTATCGATTATTTATTGCCTCGTTGCAGGCAAATGATTCACCGGCGTTGCTTTCGGCATTCAGGAAAGAGCTGGATTCGATTGTGCACAATAATCGGTGGGGAATAGGGTTTGGTGATTATCTCAAAGAGGGTAACAATGATCTTGCCAGCCATTTTCGTTCAAGGTATGATGAAGATCGCAAATACGATGGAGAGGATCAGCCTGTGGTTGGTGTTACATGGTATGCGGCTCGGGCCTATTGCCTGTGGCTTTCGATGCTTGACGGTGATGCTGAGCGTTACCGTCTCCCGAATGAAGTTGAATGGGAGTGGGCTGCGGGTGGCAAGCAGGGAACAATCGGACAGAGCGTTCGCCCTTATCCATGGCCAGAAGAGAAGGGGGTACCAGCTCCGAAATTGGCCAATTATAATTCAAATGTAGGCGCAACAACGCCAGTAGGTAGCTATCCTGAAGGGGCGACACCTGAAGGGTTGTACGATATGGCGGGCAACGTGTGGGAGTGGATGGGAGACAGCTTTGCCGATAATGAATCTATTCGCTCGTTGCGAGGGGGGTCCTGGTTCAACTCTCATGATGCGCTGCGCTGTTCTTCCAGGGTCAGCGTCGATCCGATGTACTGGGTTGACTCTATTGGTTTTCGGGTGATTTGTTCCGCGATCTCCTCGTAACTGTTGCCGTCAAAACAGAGTGTTGTGGTTTTTGATATAAACCTAAACTGAGCGATTTAATATAAAAAAAGCCTCAATATTCTCGGTTAAAATGTTATATTATAATGGGTAACAAGCGATTACCATTTGTAACGTAACACAAACCAAGAAATCAGGAGGCTTTA
>Ga0194060_10001798_pt1 | contig 15351 bp, 4 predicted proteins | sample SepL225m_MetaG_FD_163427 | JGI IMG/M metagenome (GOLD analysis project Ga0194060, IMG submission 163427) | Anoxic zone freshwater microbial communities from boreal shield lake in IISD Experimental Lakes Area, Ontario, Canada - Sep2016-L222-5m | ecosystem: Environmental > Aquatic > Freshwater >...
CTTCTACGGGGTCTCCGATGTGGAGGGTGGGGTCGATGTGGTCGGTGAAGTTGAAGGCTATGCCGTCAATGATGCTTTTGTCGGAAAGAAATTTGTAGCGGACGTGGTTTTTTTGTTTGCCGATGATTTTGATGTCGAAGAGTTCTAGATGGTCAGACATGATGAGGGGACGGGTGTTTTGGAAGCCGAAGGGGGAGAATTTTTCAATTACTTTGTGGGTGTTCCAGTTGAGTTGTGGAGCGTTGAGTGGCATATCGTAGAACAGTGTTGGCGTAAGCATTTCTGCTTCAATCTGGTTGGTTGCGAGGCTGAGGAGTTGTTCTTCGAATGAGGTGATTTTTTCTGGGGTGACGCTGAATCCGGCGGCTGTGGCGTGGCCTCCGAAACGTACGAGGTGTTCGGCTGTTTCGGTGAGGGCGTTGGTGATGTGGAAGAAATCATAGGAGCGGGCGGAGCCACGCCATTGTTCTTTTGTGAGGCTCATGGCGATGGCTGGGCGATGGTATTGGTCGCAGATTTTGCTGGCGAGGAGGCCGATAATGCCGGATGGCCATTCGGGGTGTTTTACCATGATTACTTTGGAAAGATTGTCTTTGTCGATCTGATCCATGGCTTCGGCAAGGCATTTCTGTGTGAGTGCTTGTCGTTCTTTGTTGTAATCATCTAACTTTCTGGCTAGTTCATCGGCTTTTTCTTGTGAAGTTGCGGTTAAAAGTTCAAAGCTGGTGTAGGCGTAGTCGAGTCTGCCACTGGCATTTATGCGTGGTCCGATGCGGAAGCCTATGCTGTCCTCGTTTACTGATTCGGGTGCAGTTCCAGAGACATCGAGAAGGGCTTTGATCCCAGGTCGAGAGTTTTTCTTAATTTGCGCTAGGCCGTGTTTTACGATGATGCGGTTTTCTCCGAGGAGTGGGACGATGTCGGCAACGGTGGCGATTGCGAGAAGGTCTAATTTCTCTCGAGAGAATGCCGGCATTTCTGTTGAAGATCCATCTTTTCCGGAGATGGCAAGTAGTGCCCAGCCTAATTTCCAAGCCACACCGGCTCCTGCAAGCTCTTTGAATGCTGATGGGCATCCTGGCTGTTTGGGATTGATTATTTCAGAGACGTCAGGGAGGTTGGCTGGTACATGGTGATGGTCGGTGATGATAAGTTCCAGTCCAAGTTCGGAAGCTACTTTTGCTTCGTGATTGGCGTTTATTCCACAGTCTACGGTGATGACCATCTTTACGCCTTGTTTGGCTAGTTTGTGGAGGGCTTCGGCGTTGAGACCGTAGCCTTCAGATTCGCGATGGGGGAGGTAGGGGATTATTTTTTCGTAGCCTAAGTTTTGGAATATTTCATAGAGAATGGTTAAGGCAGTCACGCCATCAACATCGTAATCACCGTATATAGCGATGGGGTCATTTCGTTTCATCGCTTGCACTATTTTCCCTGCTGCTTCGAGTGCTCCTTTGAGGGAAGCGGGACCTTGGATGGATTGGATGCTGTCGGAAAAGAATTGGGAGATATCTGCGGATGAATGGATGTTTCGTTGGAGGAGGAGGTATTCTTCTACTGATTTGGTTTCAGTAGTTATTGCATTTCTGGATTGCCAGAGGGGGTATTTCATAGTTGCTTTTTCTTTTCGTGGTTGTTGGTTATGACAATAGTGTATGCGTGCGGTTGGGAGAAGGATAACAGGGGGGTGGGGTGTTGTCTAGTGAGGGGGTTTATGGTATGATGGTGTGACTAAAATGGTTTGATTCATTTGGGACTGTGTGGGTGTTTAACCCTCTAAATCCCCCTAGTCAGGGGACTTTGAGAAAAAAATAAAACAAACAATTGGAGAACACATGCATTCTGACATTCAAGAGCCTGTTTCTTTTTGGGAAAAAGTAAAGTCGTTTTTTCTGGGCAAGTCCAAATATCTTCATGATCCTGGTATTTTTCATGCTACTTCTTTAACAGCTTTTTTTGCTTGGATTGGTTTGGGTGCTGATGGGTTAACTTCTTCTTCGTATGGGCCACCTGAAGTGTTTGAAGTGTTGAAGGCTCAACCATTTCTCATGGTGTATGTGATTTTAGGGACATTGGTTACGATTGCGGTTTTGAGTGTTAGTTATTCGCAGATTATTGAGGAATTTCCTCATGGTGGCGGGGGGTATATTGTTGCTTCGAAATTGTTGTCTCCTTGGTGGGGGATGATTTCTGGGGCGGCGTTGTTGTTGGATTATATGTTGGTGATTGCGATTTCGATTGCTACGGGTGTGGATGCGTTGTTTAGTCTTTTTCCGGCTGCTTGGCAGCAGTGGAAGTTTGCGTTTATTCTTGTTGTCGTTATTGGGTTTATTATTCTTAACCTACGTGGTGTTCGTGAATCGATCATGCCTTTGATTCCGATATTTGGTCTATTTATGATTACCCACGTTTCCCTGTTGCTTTACGGTTTGATTGTGAAAGTTCCTGAATTGCCTGGGATGGTGCAATCTACTGTTTCATCGACAAGGTCACTTTCTGCTGAGCTTGGGATCGCGGGGTTACTTTTTCTTATTCTCAAGGGATTTAGTATGGGTGCGGGAACCTATACCGGACTGGAAGCGGTGAGCAATGGCTTGCCGATTTTGCGAGAACCGAAGGTACGGACTGGAAAACGGACGATGGTGCTGATGGCTGTTTCGTTGGCGTTTCTAGTGGCGGCGTTGATGTTTGGGTTTATTTTGTTCGGGGTTACTGATGAGTATGGGAAGACGGTGAATGCGATTTTGTATGAAAGGATTACATCAGGTTGGGGAACATTTGGGAGTATTGTTGTCGGTTTGACGCTATTTTCAGAAGCGGCAATGTTGTTTGTTGCTGCGCAGACTGGCTTTCTTGATGGGCCGAGGGTGCTTTCCAATATGGCAATTGATGGCTGGTTGCCAAAACGCTTTTCTCTTTTGAGTGATCGGTTGGTAACTCAGAATGCTGTGCTGCTGATGGGGGCGGCGGCGTTGGCTATGATTTTTCTTTCAGGTGGGGTTGTGCATTTTCTTGTGGTGTTGTTTAGTATCAACGTGTTTATTACCTTTCTCCTGTCTGAGGTTGGGATGGTGCGACATTATTGGATTGAACGGCACGAGAAGAAGCATTGGGTAAGAAAAATTGCGCCGCATGTAGTGGGGATGATTACTTCAGCAGTGATTTTAACTATTGTCGTTGCTATGAAGTTTCACGATGGTGGTTGGTTGACGTTTCTATTTACGAGTATTGTGGTCTTTCTTGCTATGGGGATTAAACGGCATTATGACGGTACGGATAAAAAATTGCGAAAACTTGATGTATTGATTGAGGCTGCTCGTTCTGATCGCGAAGATGTGATTCCTCACAATGGGAAGAAAGGGAGGCATTCTTGCGACCCCAACGCTAAAACGGCGGTGTTGTTTGTGAAAGGACTTAATGGTTTGGGAGTGAAAACGATTCATAATATTTTGACCTACTTTGGTGGGGTGTTTGAGAATTTTGTGTTTGTTGAGGTGGGAATGGTAGATACCCATGCGTTCAAGGGATCGGAAGAGTTTGCGGAGTTTAAGGAGCATGTGCGATCAGATGTTGATGATTATGTTGATTTGATGGTGCGTCATGGTTATTGTGCTGAGGGGATGTCTACGGTGGGTGTGGATGTGGCAGCGGAAATGGTGCGGATTGCACCTGAGGTGTTGGGTCGTTTTCCGAATGCGATTTTCTTTGGGGGGAAGATTGTGTTTCCGAAGGATACGTTTGTTGATCGGTTGTTGTATAACCAGACGGTGTTTTCTTTGCAGAGGAAGTTTTATCGGCGGGGGATTCCGTTTATGGTGATGCCGTTGTTGGTGGAATAGTTATAGCATTTGCAGTTTTTGTTGGAGCCATCCTGTAGATGGCTCTTTTTTGTAGTGTGAAGGGGCGTGTGGGGAAATGCCTACGAATGTTTTTATCTTGGATGGTTTTTTATTATCGAGTTGCTGGGGTGTCGGGGCGCCGCACATCATTTTCTTTGTAGTCGTTATTGGCGCTAACTACTTTTTGTCCGTCGTCACAAAAAGTAGCAAAAAAGACTCGCCTCTCAAACGTCTCATTTGAGGGTGTCGGCCATTGAGAGGCGGAATGCCAGAGGTCTGCGGAACAGAGGATGGTTCTTCGGTAGTTATGCTTGTTCCAATGAAGTACCGCTTTGGGAGAATGCGCTTTGGTGCGTTCTGCAGCTGCACTTTAGAATGGCGGGATTATTTAGAGATTTGATTATACGTGATAAGGAGTGTCTGTTACGTAGACACCTTTTTTGGTGCGGAGTTTCATTTTTAGGAACATGGCAGTTTGGGTGTGAAGGAGGTTGTGCCAAGCTTTTTTGGGGATGAATTGGGGGACTACTACGGTGATGGCATCGTTAGGTACTAGTTGTTTTTGCTCGTGTTCGATGTAATGCAGCATGGGCTCAAGGAGTAGTCTGTATGGGGAGTCTATGATGACGAGTTTGTCGTCTTTTCCGTATTTTTTCCATTTGTCTTTTACTTTGGCGATGCCTTCTTCGTCAGTTCCGACGTAGACGACGGTGATGTCTTTGGATATTGTTCTTGCAAAGCGAAGGGCGTTGAGGGTGCCTTTGTGGACGCCACCAATGGGGATGATAACTCTGTTGTTTTTGATTGGTGGTGGTTCTTCGAAGTTTTCAAGGGAAAGACGTTTTGCTAGATCTTTGTAATGGCGATGAATGGCAAAGAATATAGTGACTAATGTTGGCGTGAGAATGATCACAAACCAAGCACCGTCTTTGAATTTGGTATACGAGAAGATAATCATAACGACTAGGCAAAGGAGTGCTCCAAATCCGTTGATGATCATTTTGGGGATCCAAAATTTGTCATGTTTGAGGATTGATCCAGGTTCTACTACTTCTTCGCCTGGTTTTAGTTTGCTACTTTTCCACCAACGCACAGCCATGCCGGTTTGGGAAAGGGAGAATGAAAGGAAAACACCGATGGCATATAAGGGGATTAATTTTGTTACACTGGCTTGAAAGACGATAACGAGGATGGATGAAATTATGGTGAGAGTGACGATTCCTCGAGAGAATACCAAACGACTTCCTTTGTAAGTAAGAATCCTTGGCAAAAAGCCATCTCCAGCATGCAATGCGCTCAAGCGAGGGAAGTCCGCAAAAGCAGTGTTGGCGGCCATGAACAAGATGAGCATGGTTGCACCAATGACAGCAAGATAGAGAAAACCTCGTCCAGCAAAGATGGTTCGGGCAAGTTGTGAAATAACGGTTTCTTCCTCAGATGGAATGGCTGTTATTTTCTGTGCTAGGAATGAAATGCTTAAAAACAATGAACCAAGAATTGCGGACATCCAGATAAGCGTGGTGGCGGCATTTTTGCTTTCTGGTTTTTTGAAGGCTGTAATGCCGTTTGAAATTGCTTCTACACCGGTGAGTGCGGCCGTACCACTTGAAAAAGCGTGAAGGATGAGGAAGAGTGAAACAGCCATCGTGGTTTCTGCGTGTTGTAGTAGTGGTGGATCTGTTACCTGCGCTAAAGCCCCTGTGAAATATTGGTAAAGTCCCATTCCAACGGTGAGAAACATCATCGATATAAAGAAGTAGGTTGGTATGGCGAATATTGTGCCGGATTCTTTTACGCCTCGCAGGTTCATCAAGCCGACAAACAGGATCATAGCGACTGCGATGTATACACGGTAGTCATACAAGCCTGGAAAGGCCGAGATCAGTTGGGCGGTTCCCGATGAGATGGATACAGCTACTGTAAGGATATAGTCGGTTAGAAGTGCAGCTCCAGCAGTTTGGGCAGGCATTTCTCCTAAGTTGTCACGTGCAACAATGTACGCACCCCCACCACCTGGATACGCGAGAATAGTTTGTCTATAAGAAATGGAAACGATTACTAATAGTGCAATAATTGCTATTGAAATAGGAAAAGTTATTCCCAAAGCGGCCATTCCTGCTGCAGCCAGAATTACCATGATTTCCTGCGTAGCATAGGCTGTTGAGGAAAGAGCATCGGATGCAAACACTGCCAATCCGACAATTTTTCCAATTCGCTGATGCTGTCCTTCAGCGTTGGAAATTGGTTTTCCTACGAGAAGGGATTTGAGGGTTCTTTTGGGAGAGAATTGGAATTGATGGTGTTTGACCTTGGAATCTTGACTGGTTTTTTCGGATGACATGGGCTTTTTTTCCTGTTAAATCATGCCAAAATGGTGTAAATATCTGAATTATTTAAAATGCACCTGTAGGCTATTCAAATTTTGCTTATTTCAAGGTACAGCGGAGATTGAGTAAAGTCAATCAGAATCACTTAACAACATCTGTAATCGGAAAACAAATCTAACAGTACAAAGCAGATCACTCTTCAAACCTGTCATGACGGCTTTGGGAAGTCTTGGAATACGATTGCAGCAAGAATGAAAGCTCATGCAAAAAAGAGATTTGACAAGGTGTTTTTCATTTGCATATACTTATTGAGTTATCACGTCTTATATCTATTATAATAGATAATTTGGAAATTACGTCTCACTGTTTAGGTTTTCTTCTCTACATTCTTCCCCATCGTTTACTTCGTTAGTATTTTTTTGTGTTATTCAGCCCTAAACAGTTATCTCTACCGATAAGGAGTCATGAATGCCAACCCTTTCGGCTAACCGTCGATTGCTCTCTCCTCAACATTTCCACCGTCTCGAGGGTCTTAACCTCATTAGGATGCAATTCGATTCATTTCAACGTTTTGTTGATGTAGATCTCCCTGAACTTTTTGAAGAAGTCTCGCCGATTGATGACTTTACTGGAAAGAACTACGAACTTCATTTCTTTGATATTACTTACGGAAAGCCGAAGTACAAAGAAGCTGAAGCTCTCCGAAAAGAATTAACGTACTCAAGACCTGTGTATGCCAAAGTTCGTTTGGTCATTAAAGAAACAGGCGAAATAAAAGAGCAAGAAATTTACATCTGCGATCTTCCTTGGATGACTGAGGCAGGGGCTTTTATCGTTAACGGAACAGAGCGCGTTGTTGTTAACCAGTTGATTCGCTCACCTGGTTCTTATTTCACCCAAAAAGAACGCCTTTCCTATGGTCGTTATCTCTATAACGCAAAGATTATTCCTGATCGTGGTGCGTGGGTTGAAGTTGAAACGAATAAAAAAGGTGTTTTGACAGTTAAAATTGACCGTAAGCGTAAGATTACCGTTACGGCATTTCTCCGTGCTCTTGGTTATGGTAATGAAGATGAAATTTCTTCACTTTTTGAAGATGTTGATATTGGTGAAAAACGTTTTATTGAAATAACTCTTGAAAAAGATCCTTCACACTCGGTTGAGGAAGGACTGCTTGAAGTGTATCGTAAGTTGCGTCCCGGTGAACCTGCAACGGTTGATAATGCTCATCAATTGATAAATGATCTGTTTTTTAACTATCGTCGATATAGTTTGGGTGAGGTTGGTCGTTATAAGCTCAACCAACGTTTAAACATTGAAACTCCAAACGACAAGGAGCATTGGATTCTGCGTCGTGATGATATTGTTGCCGTGCTTCGGGAGTTGATCCAGTTGAATAATGGTCTTGGGGATGGTGATGATATTGATCACCTTGGTAATCGACGCATTCGTGGTGTTGGTGAGCTTGTTCGCAACCAGTTCCGTATTGGTCTTCTCCGCATGGAGCGCATTGTTAAAGAACGCATGAGTATCATTGAACCTGAGAAAATGTCTCCTCAGTTGTTGGTTAATGTGAAACCTATCGTTGCTATCCTTCAAGAATTTTTTGGTTCCAGCCAACTTTCTCAGTTTATGGACCAAACCAATCCTGTTTCCGAACTTGGTCACAAGCGCCGTCTGTCGGCTCTTGGCCCTGGCGGGTTGTCCCGTGAACAAGCGGGCTTTGAAGTTCGCGATGTGCATAACTCTCATTACGGTAGAATCTGCCCGATTGAAACTCCTGAAGGTCCAAACATCGGGTTGATCAATGCTCTTGCTAGTCACGCTATTGTAAACAAATATGGTTTTATCGAAACGCCTTATCGCCGTGTTGGGCATGTTGTTCCTAATGATGGAACTTCAGCTGCAAACCGTACGTTGAGTCAAGCAGTTGAGCAGGGTGGTAAGAAATTGTTTGCAGCCGGTAAGAAATTAACTAAAGATGATGCTAAGAAATTACTGGATGTTAAGGAATTAAAAGAGATTCCTGTTGTCTCCTTTGTTAGTAAAGATATCGACTTCTTCGGTGCGCTTGAAGAGGAGCGTTTTACTATTGCTCGTGTTGGTAAACTTGATGACGAAACTGGTGAATTTTTAGAAACCAGAGTGGAAGCTCGTATTGCTGATAAATTTATCTACGAAGATATTGCGAATATTCACTACATGGATGTTGCGTCTAACCAGATTGTTGGTGTTTCTGCATCACTTATTCCTTTCCTTGAGCATGACGATGCGAACCGCGCTCTGATGGGTGCAAACATGCAACGGCAGGCTGTTCCTCTTATTAAACCTCAAGCTCCAATTGTTGGTACTGGTATAGAGGCCAAGGTAGCGGTTGATGCTTTCCAGGTTATTCTGGCTGAAGAAGATGGTGTGATTGATGAAGTGGATGCCGAACATATCGTTCTTCAAGGGAAGAAGCGCTATGCTTACACACTGAAGAAATTCCTTCGTACTAACCAAGGTACTTGTATTAACCAGTCTCCGATTGTTTCTAAAGGTGAAAAGGTTAAAAAAGGCGATCCACTTTGTCGCAGCTTTTCCGTTGATGAAGGTGAAATTGCACTTGGACAGAATCTCCTTGTGGCCTTTATGTCTTTCGAAGGCGGAAACTTTGAAGATGCGATCGTTTTGAGTGAACGTTTGGTGCGTGACGATGAACTTTCTTCTGTTCACGTTGAACGTTTTGAAATTGAAGTTCGTGATACGAAACTTGGTAAAGAAGAGCTTACTCGCGACATTCCAAATGTGAGTGAAGAAGCACTTCGTAATCTTGATGATGATGGTCTAATCCGCATTGGAGCTATTGTAGAGCCTGGTGATGTTCTTGTAGGAAAAATCACTCCTAAGGGTGAAACTGAACTTACTCCTGAAGAAAAGCTTCTTCGCGCTATTTTTGGTGAAAAAGCTCGTGATGTTAAAGATAGTTCTCTTCGCCTTCCTAACAGTTTTGCTGGTAAAGTTACAGAAATCCGTGTTATCAGCCGTGAACAAGGCGATGAATTACCTACTGGTGTTGAAAAGATTGTCCAGGTGTATGTTGCTCAAAAGCATAAGATTGCGGTCGGTGATAAAATGGCTGGTCGTCACGGTAACAAAGGTGTTATTTCCAAGGTGTTGCCTATCCATGATATGCCTCACCTAGAAGATGGAACTCCTGTTGATATCGTGCTGAATCCACTTGGTGTACCTTCCCGTATGAACCTTGGTCAGTTGTTTGAAACTCACCTTGGTTGGGCGGCCTACAAGCAGGGCTATAAGATTGCTAGTCCAGTATTTGACGGCGTTACACTTGAGCAGATTCATGAGCAGCTTACAGCAGCTGGATTGCCTACTCATGGCAAAAGTGTGCTTTACGATGCGAAGACTGGACAACGGTTTAACCAACAGGTTACGGTTGGAATTATTTACATGATGAAACTGCATCACCTTGCAGAAGATAAGATTCACGCTCGTTCGGTTGGACCATACTCTCTTGTTACTCAGCAGCCACTTGGTGGTAAAACTCAGTTTGGTGGTCAGCGTTTTGGGGAAATGGAAGTGTGGGCTCTTGAGGCGTATGGTGCTGCTAACGTGCTTCAGGAAATGCTTACCATCAAGTCAGATGACGTGTTTGGCCGTACTAAGGCATATGAAGCAATTGTTAAAGGTGAAGAAATTAGCCAGATTGGTGTTCCTGAATCCTTTAACGTGCTTGTGAAAGAACTTCAGAGTTTAGGAGTTTCTGTTCATCTCCAGAAGCATGATGGAGACAAGACTATCGAAACCATGCTTGAGGAAAACTCAGAGCGGGATGTAGATCCAGACCTAATCATTGCTGGTGGGGTTCCTGAAACGATCGATGATACAGAGGGCGATGTTGTTGATGATGAAGACTTGATGGATGATGAAGATCTTGAAGATATGCCAGATGATGTGCATGACGACCTCCCTGCCCTGTAGTTTTGGTTATTTTCTATACCACGCATTAGTTGTTTATCTCGAAACATTATAGTTCAAACGCTTTGAGCATGGTTGTTCATGCTTGAGAATATTTGTAAGGAGGGTGTCTCTTGGCGACGTTACCAGATTTTGATTCCATCAAAGTCGTGTTGGCAGGGCCGGAAGAGATTCTGGGTTGGTCTTACGGGGAAGTACTTAAACCTGAGACGATCAACTACCGTACACAGAAGCCGGAAAAAGATGGTTTATTTTGCGAACGTATTTTTGGTCCCGTGAAAAACTGGGAATGTTCTTGTGGTAAATACAAACGTATTCGCTATAAGGGACTGATCTGCGATAAGTGCGGTGTCGAAGTTACCCGTTCTATTGTTCGTCGTGAACGTATGGGACACATCCGTCTCGCTTGTCCAGTAGCCCATGTTTGGTATTCTCGTTCAGTGCCAAATTATATGGCATTGATGCTTGGTATTTCTCCTCGCAATCTAGAGCGCGTTCTTTACTTTGCCCAGTATATTGTTACTTTCGTTGATGAACAGAAACGCAAAGAAGCGTTGAAAGATATGGATGCAAAGCAGGATGAGGTTGTTGCCAAGCTGCGTGAAGATCTTGATGATAAAATCAAGTTTTTGCAGGAGCAACAGGATGTTCAAAACCGTGAATTCATGGCGAAACATAAGAAGAGCGATCCCAAAACTCTCCAAGGATATGAAGATAGTGCACAACGCGCTTTGGAACATGAGATCCAAAAGCTTCGTGATGAGTTCAATAACGCTGTTTTGGTAGAACAAGAAGAATTTAAAACTCTTGCTACTGGCATAGAGCGTCTTGAAACATTTCAGAATATTTCAGAAAAAACGTATCGTAAATATCGTGAGTATTTTCCTGAAGTTTTTAAAGCTGAAATGGGTGCTGAGGCTATTACTAAGATCATTAAAATGCTTGACCTTGATGCACTTACAAAAGAGCTTTGGCAAGATGTAAAGAAAAGTGGTGGTCAGCGTCGTAAAAAGAATCTCAAACGTCTTGAGATTATTCAGGGTATGGCTGAAAACAAGATTGATCCTGCAAACATGATTTTGGGTGTCCTTCCTGTACTTCCTGCAGATCTTCGTCCAATGGTTCAGCTTTCTGGTGGACGATTCGCGGCATCAGATCTTAATGATTTGTATCGTCGTGTTATCAACCGCAACAATCGTCTTAAAAAACTTATCAAACTGAATGCACCTGAAGTTATTGTCAGGAACGAAAAACGCATGCTTCAAGAAGCTGTTGATGCGCTGATCGATAACAGTAACAAGAATCGCAAAGTTGTTATGGCGATGGGTAAGAAGAAACAGAAACTGAAGTCACTTTCTGATATTCTTCGTGGTAAGCAGGGACGTTTCCGTCAGAACCTGCTTGGAAAACGCGTTGACTATTCTGGTCGTGCAGTAATTGTTATCGGTCCTGATCTCAAATTAAATCAATGTGGTTTGCCTCGTCACATGGCGATTGAGTTGTTTAAGCCTTTTATTCTTCGTGACCTTATCAAGCGTGGTTATGCTACGACTTTGAAGAGCGCGAATTTATTGATTGAAAAAGCTACTCCTGAAGTATTGGACGTGCTTGAACAAGTCGTGGTGAACTACCCAGTTCTCCTCAACCGTGCGCCGACTCTTCACCGTCTTGGTATTCAAAGCTTTTTTCCTGTTCTTGTTGATGGAAACGCTATTCGTTTGCATCCACTCGTCTGTTCAGCGTTTAACGCTGACTTCGATGGCGACCAGATGGCTGTCTATATTCCCCTTTCAAAAGCAGCGCTTGATGAAGCTCGTCAGTTAATGATGGCAGATAAGAACCTGCTTATTCCTGCTAGTGGCAATCCTTCGGTTGGTCCGACACTCGATATCGTGTTGGGATTGTATTACCTCACGATGATGGTTGATGTGAAACAGCCGCAGGTATTTGCAAATGTTGAACAGGCTTTGCAGTACTACAATCTTGATGAAGTTGATCTTCGACACAAGATTATTGTGTACATGGAAGATGGTAAACCGCTAGAAACCACTATCGGTCGTATTATCTTTAATAAAGAAATTCCAAAAGAGCTTGGATACTATAATGATGTGATGAATAAGAAAAAGCTGGGTAGGGTTATTTCCCTGTCTTTCCAACAGCTTGGGGTAAAAGTTACCGCTGATCTCGTTGATAAATTTAAAGATCTTGGTTTCCGTTATGCGACCCGTTCAGGTATCACTATGGCTATCGACGATGTGCAGGTTCCAGAGAAGAAACTGAGTATTCTTGCCGATGGTGATAAAAAAGCTGGTGAAATTGAACGCCAGTACCATCGTGGTCTTATCACTGAAGAAGAACGATACGAGCATACGGTTAATCTTTGGACAACAGTTACTGGCGATGTTACCAAGACGATGTTGGAAAACATGGACAGAACGAGTGATATCTTCGTTATCATGGATTCTGGTGCTCGAGGTAGTGTTGAACAGATGCGTCAGCTGGCTGGTATGCGCGGTTTGATGGCTGATCCGTCTGGTAAAATTATGGATCTGCCGATCAAAGCGAACTTCCGAGAAGGGCTGTCGGTTCTTGAGTATTTCATTTCAACGCATGGTGCCCGTAAGGGACGTTCAGATACGGCGTTACGTACAGCTGACTCGGGATATCTTACCCGTCGTCTTGTTGATGTGGCGCAAAGCTTGGTCACTATTGTCGATGATTGCGGTGATACCGAAGGACGCCTTATTTCATGGAAACGTGATGAGACTGGAAGAATTCTTGGAACAGTACTTCGTCAAGATATCATGGGTAGAATTCTACTTGGCGACGTCATTGATCCGAAGACCAAAAAAGCAGTTGCTAAAATTGGCGATACGATTGATGAAAAAGTATTGGCTGATATCGAACAAAGTGGCGCAATTCAGGCGCATGTGCGCAGTATTCTTTCCTGCAAGACCAAACGTGGTGTCTGTTGTGCTTGCTACGGTTGGGATCTTGGTACAGGAAAACTTACTCAGAAAGCAGAAGCAATCGGTATTGTGGCTGCGCAGAGTATCGGTGAGCCTGGTACACAGTTGACCATGAGAAACTTTCACACTGGTGGTGTGGCGGGACTGGATATCACTCAGGGTTTACCTCGTGTGGAAGAGCTTTTTGAAGCTCGTACACCAAAAGGTGAAGCTCCAATCAGTGAAGTGCCCGGAAAAGTGCATATCGAAACGACCGATGAAGATAAGGTTATTACTGTTGCTAACGATGAAGAAGGCGATGATATCTATGAACTCGATCGTGGTTTTTCATCAACGGTGAAAAAAGGCGAAACTGTTGTTAAAGAAGGCGCGGTTGTGGCTATCAATAAAGAAACTGAAGAGAAGGTTCTGGCCTTAACGCCTGGAATCGTGAAGTCGGTTGATGAAGCCAAGATAGTTGTTCACTATAAGCATGTTCGTGTTCGTGATTACCACGTTCCTCACAATGCTCGTCTTTACGTTAAAGAAGGCGATATTATCGAAGCTGGGCAGCAGTTGATTGAGGGGTCAGTGGATCCACATAATATTCTTCGTGTAAAAGGTGAACGTGCTGGTCAGAATTATCTAATCGAACAGATTCAGGAAATTTACCTTTCCCAAGGTGTTGTGACGCATACCAAACACATCGAGGTTATTGTTAAGCAAATGTTTGGTAAGGTTCGCGTAGAAAAACCTGGTGATACCCATCTTATTCCTAAAGAATTTATCGATAAAGATACGTTTGATGAAATCAACGAGAAGATTATCGCGAATGGTGGAGAAATAGCTAAGGCTAGCAAGATTATCCTTGGTATTACAAAAGCATCTCTAGCTTCTGACTCTTTCCTTTCAGCTGCATCTTTCCAAGAAACTATTAAGGTTCTTTCCAAAGCTGCACTTCGTGGTGAGGTTGATTATCTCCACGGACTGAAGGAAAATCTCATCATTGGTAAACTTATTCCTGTAGGCCCTTATGGTCGTAGCGAGTACGCAAAAGGTGAGCTGACCGCAGCTGCTGAATTGGCTGTAGAATCTGAATCACCCAGGCAGTTTGCTGAGGAAGATCTTGTAAAGTCGTAAAGAACCGAGAGTGCACCCATGAAGCCCAAGCGCATACTGATTGCCAATCGTGGTGAAATTGCTGTTCGACTCATGAGAGCCGTTAGAGAACTTGGTCATCATTCGATTTTTTTCTTCCCTTCAGGGATTGACGTGCGGCTTGAATGCTCTTTTGCGGATGAATCGTATCTTTTAGATTCTTCCACTGTGTATGCTCCATTCCTTGATGAAAAAACTATTATTGCCCATGCTTTATTGCACGGGGTTGATGCGATTCATCCTGGTTATGGGTTTCTTTCAGAATCCTCGTCTTTTGCACGTGCGTGCGGAGAGGCGGGGATTTTGTTTATTGGTCCTGATCCGGCAACTCTAGCCTTAACTGGGGATAAAAAAGCTTCCAAGGATCTTGCTCTTTCATTGGCGATTCCAACACTCCCAAGTTCGTTGCCTGTAGTATCGGAAAGTGAGCTTCGTACGCTACTTGCTAGTGAGGCACTTTCTTTTCCGATTGTGTTGAAGGCGTCTTCAGGTGGAGGTGGACGGGGGATTCATGTGGTGCATGATTCTGCATCGGCAATTGCCAGATTTCCTCAAATTCAGCAACAGGTTCAGGCGTATTTTGGTTCCAGTGCTATTTTTATTGAGCATTACTGTGCCCAGGCGCGTCATGTTGAAGTGCAGGTGGCTGGTGATGGAAAGGGTACGTATGTTGTTTTTCCTGAGCGTGATTGTACGTTGCAGCGGCGACACCAAAAGATTATTGAGGAAACACCTAGTTCTTTTATTTCTGAGGAAACACGCAAGGCACTTGCTGAAGCATCGCTTAAAGTTGCGGAGCAGCTTACGTTGTTGGGGCTTGCTACAGTTGAGTTTTTGGTGACTCCTGAGCAGAAGTTTTATTTTCTTGAGGTTAACCCTCGTATTCAGGTTGAGCATGGTATTACGGAGTTACTGACGGGAATTGATTTGGCAATGTTGCAGATGAAACTGCTGCTGCACGGCGATGAATTTTTACTGAAGACGCTTGAAATTAGGGCGCAGGGGTGGGCAATGGAAGCGCGTGTGACTGCTGAAAATCCTCAGGATAATTTTGCTCCTTCGGCTGGAGTTATCAGTCATTACCGTCGACCAAGTGGTCCA
>Ga0194060_10001800_pt1 | contig 15338 bp, 17 predicted proteins | sample SepL225m_MetaG_FD_163427 | JGI IMG/M metagenome (GOLD analysis project Ga0194060, IMG submission 163427) | Anoxic zone freshwater microbial communities from boreal shield lake in IISD Experimental Lakes Area, Ontario, Canada - Sep2016-L222-5m | ecosystem: Environmental > Aquatic > Freshwater >...
CGCGTGCGCTCGAGCGCACTGAAACATTCTTTTGGTGGTTCTGCGACGATTACCTAGAACTGGTCAAGATGCGTGCATACGGCACCACCGATATTTCGGCGTCAGCTCGGGCTGCACTGCAACGCGCGCTCAGCGTTATGCAGCGCTTGTTCGCACCTCATATTCCGTTTGCCACCGAAGAAGTATGGAGTTGGTGGCAGCAAGACTCAATCCACTTGGCGCAATGGCCAACAGTTGCCGAAATCACCGGAGACACCAAACAGATTGATGCCTTTGAGATGATGCTTGATAGCGCATGCAACGTAATCGGTGTCATTCGCCGCACCAAAACAGAAGCAAAGCTCTCCCAACGTGCCGAAGTTGAGTTCACATCAGTGAGCGCTACAGATACACAAATCGCTTTGCTCAAAGAGTGCATTGGTGACCTACAAAACGCTGGTGTTGTGCCGGCCATCGAGTTTGTTACACATACGGCTGGCGATTCTGCTGCACATATTGCAACAATCGTCCGACTGGCTCCGGTCACGGACGCAAAATGAGTCGTAACAGTCGCTCAGCAAAACGCTACGCACGGCCACGTTCGCACTACTGGGTACTGGCTCTCAACATTGCTGTTGTCTTTTCACTACTCGTTGCAGGAGTCGGCATGTTGTGGGCCAACAACCGACTCAACGCACGACAAGTAGTTTCGCTCAACCGCGATCCGAGTGGTCAGCCAAGCTCCGACGCCGAAATCACACCTTCTGATAGTTGGAATCTGACCGAAGGCGACCTTGCTGCCAAGAACTTTTTGCTCACTGGCTCGGACAATGGAAGTTGTGTCGACCCAAACTCTCCGTACGCCGGCGCGTTTGGAGACCGTACAAGTTTTGGTGAGCGCAGCGACACCGTAATGATCATCCGCGTGGACCCAAAAGACAACCACGCTGCATTTTTGTCATTTCCGCGTGACTTGTGGGTCAAGATTGCTGGCTCAACTCGCACCAACCGCATCAACACAGCATTTGATCGCAAAAACCCAAACAAGCTTGTCGACACGATCTACCTCAACTTTGGCATCACCATTGACCACTATGTCAACATCGATTTTTGTGCGTTCAAAGAAATCGTCAACGCTGTTGGCGGAGTAAGCATTCCCTTTTTATATGAGACCCGTGACAAAAAAACTGGTCTGTACGTTCCCGCACCGAGCTGCTTTGAATTTTCGGGCGATCATGCGCTTGCCTACGTGCGCTCCCGTTCAGGGTATTCGTATTTCGACACTGCAAAAAATGAATGGATTAAAGACGGCACCGGCGACTTAGGTCGCATCAGTCGTCAGCAAGATTTCATTCGCCGCGCAATGCAACGAGCACTTGATAAGGGATCGAGCAGTCCAACTGTCGCCAACAAATTGCTCAATGCAGCGCTGAAGAATGTAATCACTGATGATCAACTCACACCAATTTCGATGTTGCAGCTAGCGCAGGCAATGCGCAATCTCAACACCAGTAAAATCCCTACTTACACAATCGCTGCGACTGGCGAAATGATCGGTGATCAAGCCGTTCTTGTACCGCGTATTCAAAATGACACGATGCGTGAAATTCTCGCCCTGTTTCAAGGCAAAGCAAGTTTTGCAACACCAGGATCGGTCGCTGATGCGCCGCCCACATCAGATACACCAACTTCTGATATGACAACAACAGAAGGCGCCCTTGGTGGAGTCACTAGTAGCCAAATAGTGCCAGTGAATTATGTGAAGTACACCTCCAACAATTCCTCGTCTACACCACCGACAACGCTTCCAGTCGTTGCACCTGAGCAAGCAACCCTCGGCGTTGCTCCACCAAACGATCCGAGTTGCCGCTAGTCGAGCACTCGTCGGAGTGCGTCGGGCACATCGCTCGGCCCACTTACAGTTGTAAATCTTGCGCCCACCTGTTGGGCGAATACTCGCGCTTCTGCATCGTCGTCAACTGGCGCAATCACCACTAGTTCCTCAAGCGCACTACCAGCAAGTACCGCATCGCCTTCAACCGTCGAGCGACAATCTGAAAACAGAATCGTTACTCGCCTACCAGCACGAGAACGCGCAAGTTGATTGCTTGCAGTAGTTAATGCTTGAGCAAGGTTGGTTGTGCCATAACCCCGCAAGGAAAGCACAGTGTTGACAACCTGCTCACTTGATCGTGAAACATCCTGCGACTTTGCAACAACTACGTCGTTGCCAAACACCAGCACGCTGTAATCACTTGGCTCGCGACTGGCTACCGCTGCTGCAGCCATTGCCGAATTAGCAAGTGGTTTACCGCCCATTGATCCGCTTCGATCAACAACCAAACTAAATGCAGTCCCCGGTTTTGTCCAGCCTCGTACTTTGAGGGCATCTACATCGACTGCACCATGAACCCGAATTTCGTTCAGTCCGTCGAGGCTTGAATCGATGTCGATGTCACCTGCATCTGGCTGATAGTTAACGAGAGTCATCTTGCCAATGCCTCGCGGACGCGGCTTACCAGTGCGCGCAATTTCGAGCATCACTCGCCCTGCGAGTCGACGTGCAAGTTCACGTAACTTCGGATCAGTGGCTGCAGTGAGGTCAGCAAGCATGCCAAGCATTTCATCCGGTGCATCGTTGAGTGCTTCGTCAACAGCAGCCTCATCAAGTTCTCCAACTTCGGGAGAAATCTGTTCAAACCGATCGTGCCGTGAAAGATCACTTCGCGAAACAGTTTTCTTGTTTGCTTGGCTCTCTGCTTGCTCGGCAAGCGCACCCTCTTTAACTGCTGGGTTGGCTAGTTCGAGGTCGTGGCCCCGGTCGGGGCGCCGGCTTTTCCCGCTGACTCATCTCCAGCTTTCGTGCCAAAAACGTCGTTCCATATTTCAGTTACGACATCTTCTGCGCTCCGCACGCTTCCTTCGCGAATACGAATTCGACCACTGATTGCAACAAGTGCGCTGTCAATCCCGATCGCTGGGGAAATGTTCTTTGATGACCGCACCTCGGCCAAGCTCGCCGCCACCAACGCAGTGTCGATTGCCCCGCGCACCGAAGACCCAACTCGCAAGTCAGGGTGATTGCGTGTGCGACGAACCACCTCGACGACATTTGTAATCCAAGCAGCGTCTGGTTGCACTCCGGCAATATTTTTTTGGTTATTCGCCTTAAGATTGCGATCGACAATTGCACATTCATCTTGCGAAGACTGATATGTCATTGCAACACGGCACACTCGATCGTAAACAGCACTCGAAATACGCGCAGTACCCACCGCATCAAACGGGTTCATTGCTGCAACAAGTCGAAATCCGTCTGCGCCAACTACTTTGCCCAGTCGTGGAACAGTAATTTCGCCTTCGCTCATGACCGTGATCAGCACGTTAAGTGTCTCTTCAGGGATTCGGTTGATCTCTTCTACATACAACAACGAACCTTCACGCAATGCCGTCACAAGCGGACCATCTACGAAAACGTCGGGTGTATAACCGTCGCTCAATACGCGAGCAGGATCAAAATGGCCGATTAGTCGCGCCGGAGTGAGCTCGGCGTTGCCCTCAACAAACGAAAACCCAACCGACAGGCTTTGCGCAACTGCACGCAACAACGTGCTCTTGCCCGTGCCCGGAGGCCCTTCAAGCAACATATGTCGACCAGCAACAAGCGCTGCGACTACCAACTCAATTTCACGTTGGCGCCCGACAACATTTCTGCCGACTGCGCTGATGATCTGACTGGATGTTTGCTGATCAGTCATATTTGATGACGCCACGGATGTTTTCTCCGTCACGCATCGCTCGGTAACCCTCGTTGATGTCGCTCAATGAGTATGTGCGAGTGACGAGACCATCGAGATCCAGTTGGCCTTCGCGATAGAGGTCGAGCAACTTCGGAATATCGGAGCGTGGGTTGCCCGATCCAAACAGTGAACCAACAAGTTGCTTCTCCATCAAAGTCATGTCAAGCAAACTGATCGATGCACCAAACTCCATTGCAGGGTGAATGTTCGTTACAACGACACGACCACCCTTTGCGGTAAGTGCCATTGCTTCATGAATCACTGCTCCGCTACCAATGCCCATTGTCATAACAACTTTGTTGGCCATTGCGCCACGAGTGAGTTCTTGCAATAGTGGGACTGCTTCGGACATCGAATTAGCTGTGTGGGTCGCACCAAACTCCATCGCCTTTTCGCGCTTGAACTCAATTGGATCAATTGCGATGATTCGTTTTGCACCAGCAATGCGGGCGCCCTGAATTGCGTTGGCGCCAATGCCACCAACACCAACCACAACGACAGTGTCGCCAGGCTTTACTTCAGCTGCATAGACGCTCGAGCCCCAGCCAGTTACAACACCACAGCCGAGCAAGCATGCACGATCAAGTGGCACATCTTTTTCAATCTTGATACAACTTGCTTCGTGCACGACAGTGTGCTGCGCAAAAGTTCCTAGCAAGCACATCACGCCCAAATCTTTGCCGCCGGCATGATGACGAGAAGTCTGATCGCTGATCTGCTTGCCTGAACCCAAGTAAGCACCAAGATCACACAAGTTCTGATGTCCTGTCGAGCAACTCACACAACGACCACACGACGGAATGAAACCAAATACAACGTGATCGCCAGGCGCAAGCCAACTTACGTTTGTGCCAACTTGTTGCACAACGCCAGCACCTTCGTGGCCGCCAACCATTGGCAACTCAAACGGCAGGTCACCCGTAACTACGTGTTCGTCTGAGTGACAAAGACCAGATGCGGCCATCTTGACCAACACTTCATTTGGACCCGGTGCATCAAGCTCAATTTCCTCGACGCTCCATGGAGCATTTACTTCCCACAACACTGCTGCTTTTGTCTTCACGATGTCCCACCTTTTGATTGGTCTTTATATGTGGCTCTTTTGGTCGTACTTCCTACGCTGACGCTAGCCCGAGAGGGGCCATTTGAGTATTGTTGGCAGGTAATGGAACCCACAGCAACAGCCCAAATAAGCGAAATCGTGCAAGTAGCGGACTCGGCTAATCAAGCCGTCCAACAAGAAGTCACCGAACTGCTCGTCGAAGAAATCTCTATCGACGGCATGTGCGGCGTCTACTAAGTCAAGCCAGTTCGTCCTTCACATCATGTCAATCACGCTGGAAACAGCATGCGAATTAAATCCACAAGTAGCACTGCGCCCTGAATCATTTGGTGCGCTCGCCTATCACTACGGCAATCGCAAACTTGTTTTCTTAAAACATCCTGACGTTGTTGCTGTGGTGAGTGACGTCGCCGACTACGCGACGCTGCAAGATGCACTCGGCGCGCACAACATTCAGCCATCGCGTTGGCCGAGTTTCGTAGAAGCCATTGACTCTCTCGCTGCATCGGACATTATTCGTGTCAGGTAAAACACTCTCCAACCAACTCAAGGGTGGTCTCGACGCACCGATTTGTTTGACGTGGGAAATCACCTACGCCTGCAACTTGCAGTGTGTGCACTGTTTGTCGAGTAGTGGCACTCGAGACCCACGTGAACTTTCAACAGATCAAGCAAAATCAGTGCTTGACGAATTACGAGACTTGCAAGTTTTTTATATCAACATCGGCGGCGGCGAGCCGATGATTCGCAAAGATTTCTTTGAAATTCTTGAACACGCGGAGACCAACAACATCGGCGTCAAGTTTTCAACTAATGGCACATACATCACGGCCGAAAATGCGCGTCGATTGGCTGCGATGAATTATCTCGACATCCAAATCAGTCTCGACGGCGTCGATGCAATCACAAACGATGCGGTACGCGGCAAGGGCTCTTACGCAACAGCGATTGCTGCAATGAACCATTTGCGAGATGCCAACTTTGGACAATTCAAAATTTCTGTTGTTGTGACACGACACAACGTCGACCAACTCGATGCATTCAAAGCACTCGCCGATTCGTATGGCGCGCAATTGCGCATTACTCGCCTGCGTCCATCTGGCAGAGGTGTCGACACGTGGGACGAGTTGCACCCAACGCAGCAACAACAACGTCAGATTTACGACTGGTTGATGAAACATGGCGAGAACGTGCTCACGGGTGATTCGTTTTTCCATTTAAATGCATTTGGCGAATCGCTCCCCGGTCTCAATTTGTGCGGAGCAGGTCGCGTTGTGTGCTTGATCGACCCGATCGGCGACGTGTACGCCTGCCCGTTTGTTATTCACGATCAATTTAAAGCTGGCTCGCTTTTGAGTGATGGCGGCTTCACCAAGGTATGGAAAGAAAGCGACCTCTTCTTGTCGCTCCGGGAACCCGAATCAGAAGGCGCATGTTCGGCTTGTGGAAGTTACGACGCATGCCAAGGCGGATGCATGGCCGCCAAGTTCTTTACAGGGATACCACTCGATGGACCAGACCCAGAGTGCGTGACGGGCCATGGTGAAGAACTCGTCAAGTCAGCAACAGTCAGCCTTATTCCTAAGCCGTCAATGGATCACTCGAGATCTGTAAAGATCAATACCTCGCGCCTAGCCGCACAACGAATGGAACGGGTATGAACGACGTCAATCCACTGCTGATTATTGGTGCCATCATTGTTTCGTATTTCCTAGGCACGTTTCCAAGTGCGCTCATAGTTGCAAAACGTGGTGGTGTCGACGTAACCGCAGCAGGTTCTGGCAATCCGGGCACTTCCAATGTGGTGCGCTTGCTCGGTTGGAAGTATGGCCTTGTTGTGTTTCTTGCCGACGTACTCAAGGGTTCTGCTTCCGTTGCTCTTGCTTGGTTTGTAATGAACACACAACCAGATGCGCTTCGTGTCTCGTATCTTGCATATGCGTGCGGTTACGCCGCGGTAATTGGACATACGTTTCCCATCACTCGCAAGTTTGTCGGTGGCAAGGGTGTCGCAACTGGCGGCGGCGTGATGTACGTGCTGTATCCAGTCATGAGTTTGATCTTGTGCACATCATGGTTCGTGCTGCGTAAGACAACGGGCAAGTCATCGGTCGCTTCGCTCATCATCACGATTGCTGTTCCTATTTATGTTGCGATCTGGCGTAACGACAACATGTGGGAATTGGCTGCGGCATTAGGACTCGTTGGACTGATCATTATCCGACACCTTCCAAATATTCGTCGCCTCAAATCTCACGAGGAAAACGCTTAAAGCTTTCGCGTCTCACATCAATGAATCAGCTCAACGACTTTTTTGCATGGCTTGAGCACTTTTCATCGTCGCCTTGGTTTTACCTGATCATCTTTTCGATCGCAATTGCCGACTCAGTCATACCGATCGTGCCAAGCGAAACTCTCGTCATCGTTGGTGGCGTGAGTGCGGGATCTGGGCACTTATCAATTGCACTCGTGATTTTGGTGGCCGCCGCTGGTGCATTTATTGGTGACAACATGTCGTACCTCATTGGCCGTGAAGCGAGCGAACGAATACTCAAGCGGTATACCCGCAATGAAAAAAGTCAGCGGAGATTAGAAAAAGTCATTCATCAGATTGAACAGCGCGGTGGAATGTTGCTCATCACTGCTCGATTCATCCCCGGTGGTCGCACCCTTTTGACACTTACCTGCGGCATCACACGTCGTGATCATCGCTGGTTCGTTGGATGGATAGTTGCTGCTGCATCTATTTGGGCGCTTTACGCATCGCTTCTTGGATTTATCGGTGGCAAAGCTTTCCAAGATGACCACACCAAGGCATTTCTGGTTGCCTTCGGTGGTGCAGTTGGCGCAACTGTGCTGATTGAAGCAGTGCGCTTTGTGCGCAAACGTCTTCGCGCTTAGTCTTTGGCGTGGCCAACAACATCGCAACCAACACTTGGTCGCAGGTGGCGAATCGGGAATCAACCATCTTGTTATTGCCGCTCGGATCGTGCGAACAGCACGGCCCGCACCTGCCATTAGACACAGACACTCAAATCGCACAACACTTGTGTGCACAAGCCGCCCTGCAGGACGATCGCTTGCTGATTGCCCCAAGTCTGTCCATCACGGCAAGTGGCGAACACGCTGGCTTTCCCGGCACATTGTCAATCGGAACCGATGCTCTCACCCAGGTTTTGATTGAGATCGTTCGATCGGCCGACTGGTGCAATGGCGTGGTGTTCGTAAATGGTCATGGCGGCAATGCCGATGCTGTTGCCGCCGCAGCTCGCACGCTGAACAGTGAGCATCGCAATGTTGCTGCGTGGTGGCCGCGCATCGAGCACGGTGATGCTCATGCTGGTGCTAGCGAGACTTCGATAATGCTTGCAATCAACCCCGAGCTGGTCAACATGGCGAAGGCCGAGGCAGGATCAACTACACCAATCAGCGAAATATCTGCGCAGTTGCGTAGTGGCGGAGTACGCGCAGTTTCGACCAACGGCGTGCTGGGCGACCCAACTACAGCGACATCCGAACACGGTCACAACTTGCTCTCGCAATTAACCCACGACCTCGTTACCTTTATTAACGAACACATGAACTAACGAACCAAAGAACACACAGCCATGACCGACCTCATCAATCAGCCGCACTTCATTGTTGACCCGTCTTGGCGCCGCCCCGTGCGTGGTCTCATGGTGTTTGCAGGTTCTCCTCTCAAGATGTTTACTTTGAGCGAAGAAGGCCGTCGCGTAGCAGAGCTGCTCGAGATCGGTTTACCGCTTCCCGCAGGTCACGAAGCACTCACCAACCGTCTGCTCGATGCCGGTGCCATTCACCCAACACACATCGTTGGCAGCGAGCAACCTTTCACGCTTGCCGATGTAAGCATTGTGATTCCTGCGCATGTGCGAAACGCAAAAGACGAGCGCTTGCTCAACACTCTTGTTGACAAACTGACCAAACTCTCAACAACTGCAGCCACCATCATCGTCGTAAACGATGCATCACCTCACGCAATTTCCGACATTGCGGGTGCACGAGTTGTTTCACTTGATCAAAACAAGGGGCCAGGCGCTGCACGTAACCATGGATTGCAGTTTGTAACTACGCCATTTGTTGCGTTTATTGATGTAGATGTAATGCTCGAAAACAATGCGCTCATTGAACTGCTTTCTTTTTTTTCCGATGAGCGTGTTGGTCTTGTTGCACCGCGAATTGTTAGTGCGCCAACTGAAGGAGCGCTGGGCGCCTATGAAGCGGTGAAATCACCGCTCGACCTTGGTCCGCTTGAGGGTCGTATCCGCAAAGGAACTCGCATTAGTTACACACCATCGGCGATGTGGTTGTGTCGTACCGAAGCAATGCATCAAATCAATGGTTTCGATGAAGCATTGCAAGTTGGCGAAGATGTAGATGCACTGTGGCGTCTTGACGCAGCAGGTTGGCGCTGTCGTTACCAACCAACCGCAGTATGCACTCACCTACCACGATCAACTGTCAGCGATTTTGTTGCGCAGAGAATTGGCTACGGCACATCGGCCGCTGCGCTTGCGCAGAGACACAAGGGTGCGCTTGCACCTGTGCGAGTCAGCGGATACTCGGCTGGCATGTGGGCGCTGATTGCACTCGGTTATCCAATCTTCGGGGCATTAGTTGGTGCAGGAACAATTGCTGCACTTGCTCGCAAATTGCGCGATGTTCCAAATGCCGTTGAGGAGTCTGCGCGTTTGGCTGGCCTTGGCAACTTGCATGCGGGTCGCACAATTGCTTCGGCCATCACTCGCGTATGGTGGCCAATTGCAGTCGTACTTGCATTGTTCTCAAAACGATTGCGCTGGGTGTTGATTACTGCAGCAGTAGTTCCTTCGATGTACGAATGGTGGAAGAGCCGGCCGAAGCTTGATCCGATTCGATTTACCGCATTACGCGTGCTTGACGATGCCGCGTACGGAGTTGGAGTTTGGAAAGGCGTCGTCCGAGAACAAAACCTTGACGCGCTTAAGCCTGACTTGACGTCGTGGCCAAAGAACGCAAACTGAAGTTATTGCACTCTTCGCAAACTTCTTCTGGAATCACTCCAGCCCTCATCAGCCAACCAAACATGATGCAACCGAGACATACCGCAAACGCTGATTCAAGAAATGCGGCGCCGACAAGTGCTGCAATCACAAAGCGTGCTTCGGTCGCCGCGCCACTCAAGAAAAGTGCGCTTGCAACGATGCCGAATGTTGCACCAACACCCTGAGCAAATCTCTTTGGCGGGCCGGGCACCATTCGATGTTCACTCTTCATCAATGGTGTGAGCAACGGTGTGAGCACTTGTGTCGAGAGTCGACCGAGTGGGCTCAATGTTGGGCCGGTGAGTACTCGCGCAATAAAGCCATAGGTCAATGCGGCCAGGACCCAGCCACTGCCAGTTGCGGCGAACAGGGTGCCCACGAGAACTGCACCGCCAGCCACGATGCGGGCTGATGTTTCGTTGACGGGGTTGGGAAAACTAAACAATTTGGCCATGGGGTCAGCCTAAAGGGCGATTGTTGACTTAACAAGTCGGGTTTAAATGGCTCACCCAAACCCTTCAGATACCGTGCAGTCGTATGACTTTGCGCCTGACAGTCAACCGCCAAGCTTGGCTTAGCCACGTGCAAACCCAGGCCGCTTTGTTGGGAAACAGCGGGCTCCTTTTACCTGTGGTCAAAGGCAACGGCTATGGATTTGGCCGACCACTCTTGATTGAACAAGCAACACAATTTGCCACCGAAATTGCGGTCGGCACAGTCTTCGAGGCCCACGATATTCCTGTATCGCACACGCCGATCGTGCTCACGCCAGTTGGTAATGAGTTGCCTACTTCGTTGCCGCGCAATTCGGTTCTCGTTGTTGGGTCGGTGCACCACGTCAACACACTTAAGTCACATGGTTGGAGTGGCCGCGTAATTATCAAACTCCGATCCAGCGTGCAGCGCTTTGGTGCTACCCGTGCCGACGTCGCTTCGGTTGTGAGTGCTGTCAATGCTGCTGGCTTTGAGCAACATGGTTGGTCGGTGCACCCACCACTCAATGGCACAACTACTGATCACGCGCTAGAAATCACACAATGGTTGAGTGTTGTACCCAACAATTTGCCGATGTATGTCAGCCATGTCGATGCCGATTCGCTCAATGCATTGCGCGCAGCGAATCAACAACGCAAGATCATCGCCCGCTCTGGCACTTCTTTGTGGCTTGGTGACAAGTCGATGCTCACACTGAGTGCCGACGTGCTGGATGTGAGCCACGTCAATGGCGGAACAGCGGGCTATCGCAACACTCCAATTACTGGCAGTGGTTCACTTGTGGTTGTTGGTTGCGGATCAAGTCACGGTGTTACTGCAAATGCTGGCGATCTCAGCCCATTTCATTTCGCTAAACAACGCCTGGTAATGATTGAGCCACCACACATGCACTCAACGATTTTGTTTGTGCAAGATGGTGCATCGTGCCCAACAGTCAACGACTGTGTTGATGTGCAGCAACCACTCACGAGAGTGTTCGTCGACACCATCGCCTGGAAATAGTTCACTCTGTGAATTCGTCATCGCGGATTGAGAGCCTCGATGTAGCCCGAGCCATTGCATTATTTGGCGTTGTAGCAATGAACTATCACGCCTACCTCAATGGCGCTCAGTCGATGTACCCCACTCACCCATCGGTGTGGGAACGCATGTTCAATCCGCTTACAGGACCACTGACGACACGATTCGCCGCCACGTTTGTATTGATTGCTGGCATCGGAGTGAGTTTGTTTACTCAACGCGCGCGAGTGTCAAACATCCGAGCTGATATTCACCGTGCTCGACTGGTTCTTCTGCGTCGCGGAGCATTGCTGTACTTCGTGGGTTACTTCGTGCAATGGGTCTGGCCCGGCACGATCCTCTTTTATTACGGCGCGTATTTCATCATCGCGGCAGCCATATTTGCATGGTCATCCAGACAGCTCATAGGCCTCTGCATTGCAAGTATCGCTATTGCGGCAGCCCTTTCATGGTGGCGAGCAAGCCAATTGATTGAGGGCAATAACACTCGCTGGCTTTCACCTTCACCTAATTCGCCGCGCAATCTGCTCATTCGCACATTTCTTGACTACACCCACCCCGTATTCCCATGGATCGCATTTTTCATCGCGGGAATCGTGCTCGGACGCCACATTCACCATCTATCAGAGATTCGCCTACGACTCATGTTCGTTTCGGCCATCATGTTGCTCGCCACGCACGCGGCCAATTTTTTATTTACGCCGTCTTTCCAGATTTCGGATCGCGACTCCATCGTCACAAAGCTGTTGTCTACACAGCCGCTCGATCGCGGCGTTCTGTTTTCTCTCGGCACGCTCGCAACTGCAATTGTCGCACTCTGTTTGGTTTCGCTTGCAATTGAACGCATACCAAACTCGGTTGTGGTGAAGTTTCTTGCGCGTGCTGGACGCATGACCCTTTCGGTGTATTTACTGCATGTCGTTTTCTTCAATGTGCTTGTGCATCGGCTGAATTTTGTAGGTGCCACTGGGCTTGACACCGCACTTGCTTTATCACTGTCGTTCTATGTTGTTGCACTGGTGCTCGCAAGTTGGTGGAATAAACATTTTGGACTTGGGCCGGCTGAACGTGCCTACAGAATGTTCGGCGGATGACCGAGGGTCGACTCACCATGTCGAATCAACTACCGCCGTCGTGGCATGACTTGCTCGCTCACGAAACTACGACCCCATATTGGTCGAGTTTGCAAGATTTTGTTGCAGCCGAACGACAAGCAACGAGCGTTTATCCACCAGCAGACGAAACGTTTCGTGCGTTTGCACTCACCGCACCCCTAGATGTGCGAGTAGTCATACTTGGGCAAGACCCGTATCACTCGCATGGGCAAGCAAACGGTTTGTGTTTCTCGGTAGCAAACGGCGTCAAGATTCCTCCATCGCTGCGCAACATTTATAAAGAGCTACAAGCGGATTGCGGCATTGAGCCTTCGTCAAGCGGCGATTTGACCACGTGGGCGCGGCAAGGCGTGTTACTGCTCAATGCAACGCTGACGGTGCGGCACGATGGTGCTGGCACACACCAAGGTCATGGTTGGGAAGTTTTTACTGATGCCGTCATCCACACACTCGGATCACTGAGGTCGCCCATCGTGTTTGTGTTGTGGGGTGCATTTGCACGCAAGAAAGCATCGTTGATCACGCAACCTGAACACACAATTATTGAGTCTGCACACCCAAGCCCACTGTCGGCGCACAATGGGTTCTTTGGCTCCAAGCCCTTTTCTCACATCAATCAAGTACTCACCGAAAATGGCTCAGCCCCCATCGACTGGAAAATACCCAACTCATAACTCGTTGGCTTTGTGCAGTATGAGTGCGAAAAGATTAGATTTGGACCATGGGAACAGTGCGCCGCTATGGCTTTGTCGAGTGCGACGCAGACACTGTGTGGGCATTTGTCGGTGCACCTGAACGACTGCATGAATGGTTTCCAATTACTTCGTGTCGCGTGGAAGGAAACAAGCGTTGGATCGTGCTTGCCGCTGGCATCACGTTTGAAGAAGACATCGTTACTCTCGACCACGACTTGCGTCGCTTTCAATACAAGATTGTCAACAACCCACTGATCACTTTTCATCTCGGAACAGTTGACGTAATTCCTGATGGACCCAATAGGTGCTTGTTGATGTATTCGACCGATATGGATCCAGAAGTATTGGCACTACCAATCGGCGGTGCGGCAGGTGTGGGCATTGCCAAAGTCAAAGAAATGTTTGATCGGAAATAAATGGGCCGCAAGATTCTTTTCATCACCACCGACCAGCAGCGCTACGACGCACTCGGTTGCAACGGTGGAATGATTGCTCGCACGCCAACTATTGATGCGTTAAGCAAGAACGGCATCACGTTTGATCGTGCGCATCCGCAAAATGTGGTGTGCATGCCATCACGAAGCACCATGCTCACCGGCCAACATGTTGCCACCCACGGCGTGTGGATGAACGGCGTTCCGCTTCCAGAAGATGCGCCGAGTATTGCAGCCGATCTGCGGGCAACCGGTTATGCAACCGCACTGATCGGCAAGGCGCACTTCGAGCCATTGCTCGATCCATTTTTGCGCTTTACAGAAAACCGCATGGGCGCCCATCGATCTACGAACGAAAACCCAAATGATCCGCATCGTGGCTTTGACCATATGGAACTCGCAACCCACGGAGCGGCAGGTGCACTGCACTACTCGCAATGGATTCGCGACAACCACCCAGAAGCCGTATTGAATTACTACCGAGTTCTCGACAATGAACTACAAGTCAATGCGGAAGGTGGTGGCGACACCAAAGCACCGCAGGTGCACGTCAACCCAATTCCAACCGAGTGGTATCACACGGAATGGGTTGCTCAACGCACGATTGCGTGGCTCGAATCACTGCCAGCAGATCGCGACTGGTTTTGTTGGATGAGTTTTCCTGATCCACACCATCCATGGGATCCACCGGCATCAGAGATGCACCGTGTGCGATGGCAAGACCTTGATCTTCCAGAGAATTACATCGCAAATTCGACAACGCGAGAAGCCGTTCTCGATGACAAACTGCGCCACTGGCGCGGTTGGTACGACGGCACCTTTGTTTCAAACTATGAAGCACCAGCTCGTTGGGTGCCGGCCACGCTTACTCAAGACCAAGTTCGCGAAGTAAATGCGTATACGCATGTCGAGAATGAACTGATCGACGAAGCAATTGCCAAAGTGATGGGCGCAATTGAGTCGCGCGGCTGGGGAAACGATCTCGACGTGTTGTACACCACCGATCACGGTGAATTTCAAGGCGACTTTGGTCTGCTCTTCAAGGGTCCGTACCACGTTGATTCACTGATGCGACTTCCTCTCATCTGGCGCCCTGCGCCAAGTGCCAACATTGCGCCAGCTCGAGTTTCTGCTCCAGTAGGCCACGTTTCACTTGCTGCAACGTTTGCGCACATTGCAGGCATTGCTCAACCGAGCTACGTAGAAGCACCTCGATTGCCAATACATCAGGCTGAAGCCGAACAACTTGGCCACGAGCGCGTGCTCACCGAATGGGATTCAGTACTGTTCGGAAAAATTGTGCACCTGCGAACAATCTGTCGCGATAACTGGGTGTGCACCGCCGCGCTTGATGGCACGATGAGTAAGGCCGGTGAAGGCGAACTGTACGACCTCGCTCACGATCCGTTGCAACACGTCAATCGTTGGGATGACCCGAGCGTCCGTACATTGCGCGACGATTTACTTGCCGATATGTGGGACAGCCTGCCTTCGCAGAACCTGCCACTGCGCTCGATGGATGCGCCTGTTTAAAGTCCGCTAGAGAACGGCAGGTATTTGCTGTGTGATGCAGTGAATGCCACCACCACCGTAAGCAAGAATGCCACCGATGTCGAGACCAATAATGTCGCGATCGGGAACGTATTCACCAATAAGTGCAAGCATGTCATCGTCTGCTGCATGACCGCAGAC
>Ga0194060_10001801_pt1 | contig 15336 bp, 18 predicted proteins | sample SepL225m_MetaG_FD_163427 | JGI IMG/M metagenome (GOLD analysis project Ga0194060, IMG submission 163427) | Anoxic zone freshwater microbial communities from boreal shield lake in IISD Experimental Lakes Area, Ontario, Canada - Sep2016-L222-5m | ecosystem: Environmental > Aquatic > Freshwater >...
TCCAATGCCGCCGTCGTTGTTGGTCGGGGTGAGAGGATTTGAACCTCCGACTCCTGCGTCCCGAACGCAGTACTCTACCAGGCTGAGCTACACCCCGAGGTGTTACAGGCGGGGGCGAACCCCCAAATACAAACGCGGTCAGTGGTTACGATTGACCGCGAATTCTGCCAATTGTAGCAAACTGTTGCGATATTTTGAATTCGGCAGGCGCCCGATGGCAGCGCAGGCCGCCGCCGCCTCGTGCCTGGCCTGCTCGCGCGCGTAGTCCAGCGCACCGGTATCGCTTATGGCTTCGAGTACCGCCTGGAAGTCGTCCCTGCCGCCGTGCTCGATCGCGTGACGCACTGTTTGCGCCTGCGCCGGCGAGCCCTTGCGCATAGCGTAGATCAGAGGCAGCGTGGGCTTGCCCTCATTCAGGTCGTCGCCCAGATTCTTACCGGTCTCGTTCAAGTCGCCGGAATAATCAAGCACGTCGTCGATCAGTTGGAATGCTGTGCCCACGTGCATGCCATAGAGCGCAAGACCCTGTTCGGTCGCGGCCGGCGCTTGGCCAAGAATGGCGCCGAGGCGCGTTGCGGCCTCGAACAGCTTCGCCGTCTTGCGCCGAACGACCTCCAGATAACGCGCCTCGTCGGTGTCGGCATTGTGCACGTTCAGCAGTTGCAGCACTTCCCCCTCGGCGATAACATTGGTTGCTTCCGCCAAGACCGCCATGACGCGCATATCGTCCGTGCTAAGCATCATCTGAAACGCGCGCGAATACAGAAAATCGCCCACCAGCACGCTGGCGGCATTGCCAAAAGCGGCGTTGGCGGTCTTGCGGCCGCGACGCAGCCCTGACTCGTCGACCACGTCATCGTGCAACAGGGTAGCTGTATGGATGAATTCGATTACTGCCGCCAACTCGTGGTGGTGGATGCCGGTATAGCCGGTCGCGCCGGCAGCCAGCAACAGCATGGCCGGGCGCAGGCGCTTGCCGCCGCTGGCGATGATGTATTCCGCCACCTGGCGGATCAGCACCACGTCGGACTCCAGCCGCCGGCGTATCATCGCGTCCACGGCGCGCATGTCCGTGTCTAACAGGGATTGGATCGGTTCCAGGGGCACGGGGAAGGGACAGAAAACTGAAGTTGAAAAGCGTTTCTTGAAGGCGTGAAATCATAGCATAAAGCTTTTGACGGCCAAAGCTAAATTGCTGTATCATCTCGGGTTCCTTGGTTTCATCGCTGTTACGTTTATTTGGAGTTCACTAATGTATGCGGTCATAAAAACCGGCGGCAAGCAATACCGTGTCGCCACCGGCGAAAAATTGAAAATTGATCAGCTTCCGGACGGCATCGGCGCTGAAATCGTGCTTGACCAGGTGCTGCTGGTCGCCGATGGCGACAACCTCAAGATGGGGAGGCCTCTCGTTACCGGGGCTACGGTCCAGGCGAAAGTCCTGGCCCAGGGACGCCATGACAAGGTGCGAATTTTCAAGTTGCGCCGGCGCAAGCACTACCAGAAGCATCAGGGACATCGCCAGAATTTCACCGAAATCGAAATCACCGGAATTACAGGATAACGTCAGCGCATTAACGAGAAAGGCAAGATATGGCACATAAGAAAGCAGGCGGCAGTTCCAGAAACGGCCGCGATTCGAATTCCAAGCGCCTGGGCGTGAAGCGCTACGGCGACCAGTTGATTTCCGCCGGCAGCATTATCATTCGCCAGCGCGGAACGCAGGTGCATGCGGGCGAGAACGTCGGCATGGGCAAGGACCATACCCTGTATGCCAAAGTTGCCGGCAAGGTACTGTTCGGGGTCAAGGGCCCAATGAGCAAAAAGACGGTAAGCGTGGTGCCGGCCTGACAACCGGCAGGCTCCTAGAAAAGCCCTATCCACGCGGTAGGGCTTTTTTATTTGTTGCGCCAGTTTAATCATGAAATTCATCGACGAAGCCAGGATCGAAGTCCACGCCGGCAAGGGCGGGGACGGCGTCGCCCATTTCAGGCGTGAAAAATTCGTCCCGAGGGGCGGCCCCGACGGCGGCGATGGCGGCCACGGGGGCAGTATCTATGCGGTGGCCAACCGCAATATCAACACGCTGATCGATTACCGCTATGCGCGTATCCATCGCGCCAAAGGCGGCGAAAATGGACGCGGCGCCGACCAGTACGGCAAGGGCGCGGAGGACATAGTGCTTCGCGTTCCCGTAGGCACGGTCATCACTGACGCCGAGTCCGGCGAACTGATCGCAGACTTGGCTGCGCACGAACAAAAAGCCTTGATCGCCCGCGGCGGGAAAGGCGGATTGGGCAATCTTCACTTCAAGACCAGCACCAATCGCGCGCCGCGCCAATGCACTCTGGGTGAAGCAGGCGAATCGCGCGAGTTGCGGCTGGAACTGAAGCTGCTCGCCGATGTCGGGCTCCTGGGAATGCCCAATGCCGGAAAGTCGACTTTCATCCGCGCGGTGTCGGCTGCGCGTCCGAAAGTCGCCGATTATCCGTTCACCACCCTGCACCCGAATCTGGGTGTCGTGCGTGTGGCCGAGGACAAGAGCTTCGTCGTCGCCGACATTCCGGGGCTGATCGAGGGCGCAGCCGAAGGCGCCGGCCTGGGCCACCAGTTCCTGCGCCATCTCGCGCGCACGCGGCTGCTGCTGCATTTGGTCGACATCGCGCCTTTCGACGACAGCGTGGATCCGGTTGCGGATGCGCGCGCCATAGTCAATGAACTGAAGAAATACGACCAGGCGCTGTACGACAAGCCGCGCTGGCTGGTGCTCAACAAGACCGACATGCTTCAAGACGACGGACGCGAGCAGGCGCTGAAGCGCTTCCTCAAGTCCTATCGCTGGAAAGGCAGGTGGTTTGCCATCTCGGCGCTGACCGGCGAGGGCTGTGGCGCGTTATGCTACGCCATCATGGATCATCTGACGGAAAAACAGGCGGCCTGACATGGCCTTGTTGCTCAGTACTGCGCGGCGTCTCGTAGTCAAGGTCGGCAGTTCGCTCGTCACCGATCAGGGCCAAGGCCTAGACCGCGCGGCGATTGCGCGCTGGGCGGCCCAGATCGCACAATTGCGATCGCGCAACCAGGAGGTGGTGCTGGTATCCAGCGGCGCCATTGCCGAGGGCATGCAGCGTCTCGGCTGGAGCAGACGCCCGCATGCGATGCACGAGCTTCAGGCGGCGGCGGCGGTGGGCCAGATGGGTCTGGTGCAGGTCTATGAAACCTCGTTTCGCGAATACGGCCTGCATACCGCGCAGGTGCTGCTGACGCACGCCGACCTGGCCGACCGCCAGCGCTACCTCAATGCCCGTTCCACCCTGCGCACTCTGCTCGCGCTGGGCGTGGTGCCCATAATCAACGAGAACGACACGGTGGTAACGGACGAAATCAAATTCGGCGATAACGACACCCTTGCGGCACTGGTCACCAACCTGATCGAGGCCGACTGCCTGATCATACTTACCGACCAGTCCGGCTTGTATACGCATGATCCGCGCGAAGACAAGACGGCCGAGCTGGTACGTGTAGCCAAAGCCGGTGCGCCGGAACTGGAGCAGATGTGCGGCAAAGCCGGCAGCCACATCGCCAAGGGCGGCATGCTGACCAAGGTCCTTGCCGCCAAGCGAGCTGCACGCTCGGGAGCGCACACCGTAATCGCCTCCGGGCACGAGCCCGAGGTGCTGCTGCGGCTTGCCGCTGGCGAAGAAATCGGCACGCAGCTGGTCGCCGAAACTATGCCTATCGCGGCACGCAAGCAGTGGCTGGCAGACCATTTGCAGGTCAATGGCAGGCTGGTACTGGATGCCGGGGCAGTGCGCGCCCTGGTCCACGATGGGAAGAGCCTGCTGCCCATAGGTGTAAAGAGCATTGAAGGCGCGTTCGAACGTGGCGCGGTGGTCGCCTGTGTATCGACCGAGGGCAAGGAACTTGCCCGCGGGCTGGTCAATTACGGCGCCAGCGAAGCCCGGCGCATCCTGGGCAAGCCCAGCAGCGACATCATGACCATTCTCGGCTACCTGGACGAATCCGAGCTAATCCACCGGGACAACCTGGTCCTGCTGTAACCGTCCCGCTCCGCTAGCGGGAATATGTCCCCCGCGGGTGTCCGCCGGCTCTTAGCGCCTTCACTCCCTCTTCGGGCGTATCGATGATGCTGCCTGCCGGACAGAAGTACTGGCTGTGGAGCACCGCACGCTGGGCATTGCGCGGGTCGATCGGCATCGACTGCCATTGGGAACTGCGCGCCTCGGACCAGCTCTTGTCGTCCCGGCCGAAAGCGTAAATGCGAAATTTTCCCTCGGAACAGCGTATGCCCTCGAAGCTTATGTTGAGCGCGCCTTCCGGGCTCTTCGCGATCAGACTGTATCGCACCACCCCGTCCTTGCCGATTCTGACCGACTTTGCATCGATAAAAAAGTCGAACTGGGTGGTCGCGCTCACCCTCAGCGGCAGATAATTTTCCGGCTTCGGATACTCCGGCAACTGTGTCTGTATCTCTTCCCAGCGGCCACCATCCTTCAACTCGCCATCGGCAACGCTCTGCTGCGCCCATGCCGCAAGGAGCAGAATCAGTGCCAGCGCAAGCCGGGCACGCATGGCACTAGTCCAAGTCCCGCGTAAGGGAGGCGCGCACGCCTGCGGCTACGGCGCCGATCTCCGCCTCATAGTTGGGATGGTCCACTCCCATACCCAGACCCACGCCATATTTCAGCGCCCGCGCCATCTCGGCGTCAAGTTCCAGGCGCAGGAAGTGCACGGCGGAGGTCTTCTCCTCGTTCTCACGCTCCAGATCTTCGTCGGCAATCGCGTACACGCGCGCGCAGCCTTCGACTTGCACCCAGACGCGGTCTTCGATCCCCTTTAGTTTCGACAGGGCGTGCTTGCGCTCCTGCGCATCCGCGTATTCGATCATCATGGTCGCCTTGAAATTGCGACCGTCCGGAATCAGCGGGTTGTACGCGTCCAGTTCGTCCTGTATGCCCTGGTCCTCGAAAGTGCGCTCTATACGCAACATTTCCTGGACTTGATAGCGTATGGTAAGTTCATCCTCGAACACGAGCGTGACGTGTGCGCCCAGATGAACCGTTCTATCCTTCTTGTGCGCGATCACCCTGGCGCGGAATTCCTTGCGCTGCCTGGCGTAGGCCTCCAGGCTGAGCAGGCTGCCTCTGTCTATCTTGTGCATGGTGAGTTGCATCTCATATCCTGTTCATAGACCGTAGGCAATACGAAGCAACGTCAGGGGATGTTCTCTCTGCGCTCGGCTCTCGCCCATCCCCTGCTGAATGTGTCGTCCCGCGATAGCGCAGTCGGAACTGATGTAATCCGGGTCGCTCTCGGCCATTGCCTTGAACACCGGCCGGCCGATTTTCATCGAACTGGCGTAAAACTCTTCTTTCACGCCCCAGGTGCCATCGTGGCCGGAGCAACGCTCCACCGTGTGGACCGTCGTCTGAGGCACCAGTTGCAATGCTTCGCGCGTTTTCTGGCCGATGTTCTGCACCCTGGAATGGCAGGGAATATGGTACGCAACCTTTCCCAACGGCTGCTTGAAATCGGTCTTGAGCGCGCCGTCCTTGTGGCGCAGGACCAGATATTCGAACGGATCGAACATGGCCGCGGAAACCGCCTTCACCTCTGCGTCCTCGGGAAACAACAGCGGCAATTCCGACTTGAACATGAGGGTGCACGAGGGCACCGCCGTCAGGATGGCGTAGCCTTCGCGCGCGAGCCGGGCGAGCGGCGGGATGTTGATCGATTTCAGACGCGCAACGCTTTCCAGATCGCCCAGTTCCAGCTTGGGCATGCCACAGCAGGCCTCCTTCTCCACGACCACATACGGTATTTCGTTGTGATCGAGCAACTTGATCAGATCGTGGCCTATCCCCGGCTCGTTGTAATTTACGTAGCAGGTGGCAAAAATGGCGACCTTGCCCGGCGTGCGTCCGGTGTCTTTCACCACGTGCGGAGCGCTCGCTGCCGCCGAGCCGCGAAACTTCGACGGGCTGTACGGCGGGAGCTTGCGCTCCCGGTGAACGCCGATGACTTTATGCATCAGCCCGCGCGCTGCGCTGTTGCCGTTGAGCGCATTTACCGTCTGTGCCACCACGGGTATGGCGGCGAGTTTTCCGATCGCATCCGTGGAGGACAACAGCTTGTCGCGCACGCGAACTTCGCCCTTCCTGAATTTGACCGCCTTTGCGCGCAGCATCAGATGAGGAAAATCGACGTTCCACTGGTGCGGCGGCACATAAGGGCACTTCGTCATGTAACACAAATCGCACAGATAGCACTGGTCGACCACTTTGCCGTAATCCTTCGCGCCCAACCCATCTACCTCGCCGGTTTTGCTCTCGTCCACGAGGTCGAACAAAGTGGGAAAGGCCGTGCACAGGCTCACGCATCGGCGGCATCCGTGGCATATATCGTAGACGCGGCGGAGTTCGGCGTTGAGCTTGTCTTCGTCGTAAAAGTCCGACGATTTCCATGCTATGGGATGCCGTGTGGGAGCCTCCAGGCTGCCTTCGCGTACTGTCATTTCTGGGTTGATCCGCTGAAAAGGAAACGCGCGAGCGGACAACGCTGCCCGTCGCGCGTTCCTTGATTGCCAGTGCTAGTCGGCCAACGCGTCCAGGGCCTTCTGAAAGCGATTGGCGTGCGAACGCTCTGCCTTCGCCAGGGTCTGGAACCAGTCGGCGATTTCCTCGAAGCCTTCGTCGCGCGCGCCCTTGGCCATGCCCGGATACATGTCGGTATATTCGTGAGTTTCCCCGGCAACGGCGGCGGTCAGGTTCTGGCGGCTGGAGCCGATCGGTAAGCCGGTCGCGGGGTCGCCTACCTGCTCCAGATATTCGAGATGGCCGTGCGCGTGACCCGTCTCACCTTCGGCGGTGGAGCGAAACAGCGCTGCCACGTCGTTCTGACCTTCGATGTCGGCCTTGTTTGCGAAATAAAGATAGCGGCGATTCGCCTGCGATTCTCCGGCAAAAGCGGCTTTCAGATTTTCCTCGGTTTTTGAGCCCTTAAGCTTCATTTCATCTCCTGCAATCAGAATTAATAAATTAAATACTCAACAAATCAATTAGAAATTAGATTTTTTAGACCTAATCCAATATTGCTAACTATCATATTATATTCTGTGAGACCTGTCAAAGCCACTAATTATCCGCAATTGCAAGCTGCATCAACGCGTCAGGGCAGCGCCGATTTCGGCAAAAGTATGGGCCACCCCAGCGTGAACAAAATCGGCGTAATGCAGCACGTCCAAGCGTTCGCTCGGAATCATAATATCGCGCACCCGAATTTCCTGCCGTTTGACGCCGCGCTGCGAGCCTAATTGGACCGGTTTCTCTCCCAGGACATCGTTGGAGGCAATCAGTCCCAGTACCAGACATTCGTCGTCGCTGACCAGCAGCAGGCGCGCGCCGGGCCAGAATAGGCCATTGGTGGAAACCCACCTACCCGATCGAGCCTGCCTGGGGCTCTTTTCTGGCGCGACGCGCATCCCGATTCAGATAGCGAGCCAGTTCGTTCAGCGCCTGAGCGTAGACCTCGCGCTTGAACTCGATCACGGTGTCCAGCGGGACCCAGTACTCGTGCCAGCGCCACGCGTCAAATTCCGGATGTTCGCTTGCACGCAGCGATACGTCGCTGTCACGCGCAACCAAACGCAACAAAAACCAGATTTGCTTCTGGCCCCTGTAGCTACCGCGCCATTCACGTCTGATCCATTGCGACGGCACTTCGTAACGCAGCCAATTCCTGGTGCGGCCAAGTATCCTGACATGATGGGCCTTCAACCCCACCTCTTCCTCAAGCTCCCGGTACATGGCCTGCTCCGGGGTTTCACCGTGCTTGATTCCGCCCTGCGGAAACTGCCAGGAATGCTCCTTGATGCGCTTGCCCCAGAATACCTCGTTCCTCGCGTTACAGATAACGATGCCGACGTTCGGGCGATAGCCGTCACGGTCGAGCATGATACATTCATCCTAAGCTGATATTTGCGCCATTCTTCCACATTTCACAGCGCAATGAAAGCGACTCGTCGCCAGACTGATCGCTACTCCGATCTTCGAGTAAAATAGCGCCGCCCCAGCCACCGGAAGTTTTATGCGCGTATCGCAATTCTTCATCTCCACTTTAAGGGAAGCCCCCTCCGACGCGGAAATCGCCAGCCACAAACTGATGCTGCGCGCTGGCATCATCCGCCGCCTTGCCGGCGGCATCTACACCTGGATGCCTCTGGGACTGCGCATCGTGCGCAAAGTCGAAGCGATCATTCGCGAAGAGATGAACCGCTCCGGCGCGATCGAACTTTCGATGCCGGTGGTTCAACCGGCGGAGTTATGGCAGGAATCCGGCCGCTGGGAAAAGTACGGGCCCGAACTGCTGCGCTTCAAGGACAGGCACCAGCGCGACTTTCTGATGCAGCCGACCTCCGAAGAGGTGATTACCGATCTCGCGCGCAATGAACTCAGAAGCTATCGCCAGTTGCCGGTGCATTTTTACCAGATCCAGACCAAGTTCCGCGACGAACGCAGGCCGCGCTTCGGCATCATGCGCGGGCGCGAGTTCACGATGAAAGACGGCTACTCGTTTCACACCGACTACGCCGACCTGCAGCGCGAGTACCAGAACATGTACGACACCTACACGCGCATTTTCGAACGCCTGGGACTAAAGTTCCGCGCCGTCGCCGCAGACACCGGTTCCATCGGCGGCACCGGCTCGCATGAATTCCATGTGCTCGCCGAGTCCGGCGAGGATGCGATCGCCTACTGTCCGGAATCCGGTTATGCCGCCAATGTCGAACTTGCCGAAGCGCTGGCGCCGGCGACCTCGCGCATCGCGCCGGGTGTATCCATGCGCAAGGTCGCCACTCCGGGAAAGACCCGCTGCGAGGACGTTGCGCTCCTGCTGGGTGCGCCACTCGAGCAGACGGTGAAGGCTATCGCCGTGATGCACGCAGACGAATTCACACTGCTGCTCCTGCGCGGAGATCACAACCTGAACGAGATCAAAACCCAGAAACTGCCGGGAATGGATCCGTTTCGTTTCGCCACCGACGCCGAAGTCGAACAATGCCTGGGATGCAAGCCGGGTTATATCGGGCCGGTCGGAGCCGGCAGGCAGGTCAAAGTCATAGCTGATCGCGCAGTTGCGACTATGGCCGACTTCATCTGCGGCGCAAACGAGGAAGGGTTTCACCTTGCAGGTGCAAACTTCGGCCGCGACCTCCCCGAGCCGGCGCTCGTGGCCGATATCCGCAATGTGGTGCCCGGCGATCCCAGTCCCGATGGCAAGGGGAGACTCGAAATTTGCCGCGGCATCGAGGTCGGGCACATATTCCAGTTGCGCACCAAGTATTCCGAAGCGATGAAAGCCGTATTCCTGGACGAATCGGGCAAGTCGCGCGCGCATGAAATGGGTTGCTACGGCATCGGCGTGACGCGCATCGTCGGCGCCGCCATCGAGCAAAACCACGATGCGCGCGGAATTGCCTTCCCGCAGCCGATTGCACCGTTCCAACTGGCACTGGTGCCTATCGGCTACAAGAAGAGCGCACAGGTCAGGGAGGCATGCGACAGGCTGTACCTGGAACTCGGCGCCGCCGGTATCGAGGTGTTGTTCGATGACCGCGACGAGCGGCCCGGCGTCATGTTCGCCGACATGGAGCTCATCGGCATCCCGCACCGGGTAGTGGTGGGCGATCGCGGGTTGAAGGAAGGCAAGCTCGAATACCAGGGCCGCAGCGATCAGGCGCCGACACCCGTTGCCACGGATGAACTGCTTGCCTTTGTCAAATCGAGGTTATGCGGGCAGTAGTTCGATGGGCGCTGTGCCTCCCGTTCCTCATGGCGCCCGGCGCCGCATATGCGGGTGCGCAAGCATACGAGCCGCTCGCTGCGAGCGTGCAGGCGGCGTTGTCCAAGGCCGTTAGCGATCAGGCGCCGCGCACCTCGGCATTCAAATCCAAGCTGGACGAAGTCGAATGGCTCACCGCCATGTCGCGGCGCCTGGATACCCGCATCCGCGACCACAAAAGCCGCATCGCTCTACTGAAATCCGTCCACTACGAGGCCAGCCGTGCAGGACTCGACCCGCAACTGGTGCTCGGCCTGATCCAGGTCGAGAGCGGATTCAAAAAATATGCCGTGTCCTCGGCCGGCGCGCGCGGATTGATGCAGGTCATGCCGTTCTGGGTCAAGCTCATCGGCGCGAAAAGCGACAACCTGTTCGACATGCGAAAAAATGTGCGCTACGGCTGCACCATCCTGCGCCACTATCTGGATCTAGAGCATGGCGACTTGTACCGCGCGCTAGGGCGCTACAACGGCAGTCTGGGCAAGCCGGAGTATCCGCGTGCGGTGGAGGCCGCGTGGAAGAACCAATGGCGCTACGACGGCAGGCTGGCATGAAACACCATGCTTCGCGCTCGGGAAGCGTCTTGCCGGCGTCGCAATGAAGCTGGTCGCCTGAGTTGCAGAAGGCCTTTTATCTTTGCGCCTGCGCCAGCCTGCTGGCGTTGATACTGCTGTGCCTGGCGTGGGAGTCGTGGCTTGCGCCGCAACGGCCGGGCGGCTCCTGGCTGCTGCTCAAAGCGCTGCCCCTGCTGCTGCCGCTGCGGGGCACGCTCCTGGGCAGGCGTTACACCTTTCAATGGGCATCGATGCTGATCCTCGGCTACTTTGTCGAAGGCGCGGCGCGCGCCTACGCAGACCGCGGGGTGTCGGCAGCCCTGGCTTTGGCCGAGGTGGCCCTGACACTGGCTTTCTTTCTCAGCGCGATTTCCTACGCCCGCCTCACAAGCAAATCCCAGCCGCGGCGCGCCTAGCGCGCCCCGTTCAGGCGGCTGCGACGCGCCGCGGAGCGCAGCATGCACAAAGCGGCCAATGCCCTCCCCCCCCCCGCTAAAGCTGCGGATTGATGCGCTCAATCTTGCTGTGCAGTTTGTTCAGCGCCGAAAGGTAGGCTTTGGCCGAGGCGACGATGATGTCGGTGTCGGCGCCGACGCCGTTGACGATGCGCCCGGCTTTCTGCAGCCGCACCGTCACCTCCCCCTGCGACTCGGTGCCCTGGGTGACGGCATTGACCGAATAGAGCATCAGTTCGGCGCCGCTGTTGGCGACGCTTTCGATCGCCTTGAAGGTCGCATCGACCGGACCGTCGCCTTGGGACTCGGCGCGGCGCTCGGCCTCGCCCTCTACCAGAACCACGTTCGCATGCGGGCGCTCGCCGGTGCCGCTCGCCTGGTTCATGTCGACCAGTTTCCAGTGCTCGCTCTGCGCCGCGACCGCCTCGCCCGAAACCAGCGCATGAATGTCCTCGTCGAATATCTCGTGCTTCTTGTCCGCCAGGTCCTTGAAGCGGGTAAAGGCGGCGTTGATCGCCTGGTCGGATTCGAGTTCTATGCCCAATTCCTTCAGGCGCGCCTTGAACGCGGCACGGCCGGAATGCTTGCCCAGGACCAGCTTGTTCGTGTTCCAGCCCACGTCCTGGGCGCGCATGATTTCATAGGTTTCGCGGCTCTTCAGCACGCCGTCCTGGTGGATTCCGGCCTCGTGCGCAAACGCGTTGGCGCCGACGATGGCCTTGTTCGGCTGCACCGGAAAACCAGTGATGCCGGACACGAGCTTGGACGCAGGCACGATCTGAGTGGTATCGATGCGCGTGTCGCAGGCAAATACGTCGCGGCGGGTGCGCACCGCCATCACCACTTCCTCGAGCGAACTGTTGCCGGCGCGCTCGCCAAGGCCGTTGATGGTGCACTCGACCTGGCGCGCCCCGTTCATCACCGCCGCGAGCGAATTGGCCACCGCCAGGCCGAGATCGTTGTGACAGTGCACCGACCAGACCACCTTGTCCGAGTTCGGGATGCGCTCGCGCAGGGTGCGGATCAGGGCGCCGAACTGCTCGGGCAGCGTATAGCCGACGGTATCCGGAATGTTGACCGTCTTTGCGCCCTCCTTGATCACCGCCTCGAGCACGCGGCAGAGGAAGTCTACATCCGAGCGTCCGGCGTCCTCGGGCGAAAACTCGACGTCGTCGGTGAATTTGCGCGCGTAGCGCACCGCATTGACCGCATCGGTCAGCACCTGATCCGGCGTCATGCGCAATTTTTTCTCCATGTGAATGTGAGAAGTGGCGATGAAGGTGTGGATGCGCCCCGACTTGGCCGGTTTGATCGCCTCCGCCGCGCGCGCGATGTCCTTGTCATTGGTACGCGAAAGTCCGCACACCGTGCTGTCCTTGATGATTTCCGCCACCGCTCTCACTGCCTCGAAATCGCCGTTGGATGCCGCCGGAAAGCCCGCCTCAATCACATCCACGCGCATTTTTTCCAGAAGGCGCGCGATGCGCAGCTTCTCTTCCTTGGTCATGGAAGCGCCGGGGCTCTGCTCGCCGTCGCGCATGGTGGTGTCGAATATGATCAAGTGGTCCTTCATCTCAGCCTCCAGTCAATAAATGCAACCTTGGATTGAATAATCCTCGCCTGCACCGGGCTGGCGCAGGGCTCAAACTAACCGAATTGTGGGGTGGGGTTATGTGCGCGCGGGGCGCAGCAGCAGGCCGGCCAGCAACAGCAGGCTGCTAAGGAAAGCGGCAATGAACACTGTGGTATTGGAAACCATGATTGCAATATATCGGCTTTCCTGCGATTAGGCAATAGGCCGCTTTTTGCGCCGATTCCACACCCACGTCACGTAGCCTGACAGGGAATAGGCGACGAACAGCAGGAACAGCACCGTCGGCGGATGCGTGGAGATCAGGATCATCGCGAGCGCCACCAGCAGGATGGCCCAGAACGGGACGCTGCGGCGGAAATTGATGTCTTTGAAGCTGTAGAAAGGAACGTTGCTCACCATGGTAAGTCCGGCGAACAAAGTGATGATGCAGGCTATCCAGCGCATGGTGCTTACGGCATCGATCTTGAAATCGTCGACTACCCAGATGAATCCTGCGACCAGCGCCGCCGCCGCCGGGCTCGGCAGTCCCTGGAAATAGCGCTTGTCGACCACTTCGATATTGGTGTTGAAGCGCGCCAGCCGCAGCGCCGCACCGGCGCAATACACGAACGCCGCGATCCAGCCAATGCGGCCCATGCTCTTCAACGCCCATTCGTACATCACCAGCGCCGGCGCGGCGCCGAATGACACCATGTCGGAGAGGCTGTCGTACTCGGCGCCGAACTCGCTCTGCGTGTGGGTGAGGCGCGCGACGCGCCCGTCCAGTCCGTCGAGCACCATGGCGACGAAGATGGCCACCGCCGCCTGCTCGAAGCTCGTGTTCATGGCCTGCACGATCGCGTAGAACCCGGCGAACAGCGCCGCGGTGGTAAACAGATTGGGCAGCAGATAGATTCCACGGCGGCGAATCTCGGCGTTGATCAGCGGCTTTTTCCGCTTGTAGACAGGCATTGCGTTCAACTATTCCAGGCTCGCCAGTATCGTGCTGGCGGCATACACCTTGTCACCCAGCGCCGCCCTGATGCGGGCTCCGGGGGGCAGATATACGTCCACGCGGGAGCCGAAGCGGATGAAGCCATAGCGCTGCCCGCGCTCCATCTTGTCGCCAGCCTTGGCATAGCACAGGATGCGCCGCGCGATCAGCCCCGCCACCTGGACGCAGGTTACATCGGCGCCAGCATCGGCCTGAATCCACAGCGCGTTGCGCTCGTTTTCGGTAGAGGCCTTGTCCAGCGCGGCATTGAGAAAATTCCCGGCTTTGTACCATACCTGCTTCACTTCACCGTCCACCGGCGCGCGGTTGGAGTGAACGTTGAACACGTTCATGAACACGCTGATCTTGATGGTTTCACGATCGAGGTAAGGATCGTGCGCTTTCTCCACCGCTACGATGCGGCCGTCCGCGGGCGACACCACCGTTTTCGCGTCCCCGGGCACCTCGCGCGGCGGGTCGCGGAAAAATTGCAGCACAAACAGCGCGATGATCCAGAGCGGAATCGACCAGGCGAGGCTGTACCAGGCGACCGGCGCCGCCACCGCGACGGCGAGCGCCAGAAACGGCCAGCCTTCCCGGGCGATAAATGGATGGGGATAAAACATTGGTGGGTGACTTCGGGTGCGCGGCGCCGGGTGCTGCTTCAGCGCCCGGCGTCGCGCTCCTCGCGCCTAGTTCTTCGACTGATCGACGAGCTTGTTTTTGCTGATCCAGGGCATCATCGCGCGCAGTTTCTCGCCCACGACCTCGATCTGATGCTCGGCAGTCAGGCGGCGGCGCGACAACAAAGTCGGCGCGCCAGCGCGGTTCTCCAGGATAAAACTTTTGGCATATTCGCCGGTCTGGATGTTTTTCAAAGCTTCGCGCATGGCTTTCTTGGTGTCTTCCGTCACGATCTTGGGACCGGTCAGGTATTCCCCGTACTCGGCGTTGTTGGAAATCGAATAGTTCATGGTGCCGATTCCGCCCTCGTACATCAGGTCGACGATCAGCTTAAGTTCATGCAGACATTCGAAGTAGGCCATCTCCGGCGCATAGCCTGCGTCGACCAAGGTTTCGAAACCCGCTTTGACCAGCTCGACGCAGCCGCCGCAGAGTACTGCCTGTTCACCGAACAAATCAGTTTCGGTCTCTTCCTTGAACGTGGTTTCGATCACGCCGGCGCGCGCGCCGCCGATGGCCGCTGCGTAGGACAGCGCCAGATCACGCGCTTTCCTGCTCGGATTCTGGTGCACCGCGATCAGCATCGGTGTGCCGCCCCCCTGGACGTAAGTAGAGCGCACGGTGTGGCCCGGCGCCTTGGGCGCGATCATCACCACGTCGAGGTCGGCGCGCGGCGCCACCTGGCCATAGTGAATATTGAATCCGTGCGCGAAAGCCAGCGTCGCCCCTTTCTTGATATTGGGCTCGACCTCGTTCGCGTAGGTCACGGCAATATGCTCGTCCGGCATCAGCATCATGACGAAGTCTGCGCTCTTGACCGCCTCACCCACCTCCGCCACCTTGAGGCCGGCATTCTTTGCCTTGTCCCAGGACGCGCCGCTCTTGCGCAAGCCGACGGTGACTTTCATCCCCGAATCGTGCAAGTTGAGCGCATGCGCGTGACCCTGCGAACCGTAGCCGACGATAGTCACTTTCTTGCCTTTGATGAGTGACAGGTCGGCATCCTTGTCGTAATAGACTTTCATGGTTTCCTCTCTGGTTAAGCGTGAAATTGGAGCTGACGGAGAGCGGATGAAGCGGGACCGGAGACCCCGCCCTTCTCTCTACCCTCCAACCTTACTAGATTCGCAGGACCCTCTGGCCGCGTGATATGCCGCAGGCGCCGGTGCGCGCCGTCTCGAGGATGACGCTGCGGCCCAGCGCCTCGATAAACGC
>Ga0194060_10001803_pt1 | contig 15329 bp, 21 predicted proteins | sample SepL225m_MetaG_FD_163427 | JGI IMG/M metagenome (GOLD analysis project Ga0194060, IMG submission 163427) | Anoxic zone freshwater microbial communities from boreal shield lake in IISD Experimental Lakes Area, Ontario, Canada - Sep2016-L222-5m | ecosystem: Environmental > Aquatic > Freshwater >...
GCATTGAATGGCTTAACTTAATGGCAGTGATGGCGTAATCTACTCAATTATCCGCCGCACTATCAATATAAACATCAATCGGATTTTCTGCAACGATGGTCGCCACAGGTAAATCCGCACCCATTCGCCACGCTTTTACAGCGTCTTGTTTATTCGCACCTGTAATCAAAAACAATAATTGTTGGGTGTTGCTTAAGGCTTTGGCACTTAACGAAACCCGCTCAGGTGGCGGTTTAGGGGAGTTATAAACCGCGTGGGCTAATTCGTTTTCATCATGATGATGGTTGGGAAATAAGCTGGCGGTATGTCCATCTTCGCCCATGCCTAATAACACCATATCGAATGGCAACGCGGGGGCAACGGTTTGCTGATACTGTTGAGCGGCAGTTTCTGGATTAAGTTCCGCAGGAATGGTAAAAATTTGTTCACGCGGAATGGCGACTTTATTCAAAAACGCCTGTTCAGCCATTAAACTATTTCTATCAGCATGATTAACAGGCAAACAGCGTTCATCACCGTAATAAATATGCCAGCTTGCCCAATCAGCTTGAGTGTCAGCGAGTAAACGATACACTTTTTCGGGGGTTGTGCCGCCTGCTAACACCAGTTTAAACGCGCCACGTTCAGCGATTGCCTGTTGTGCGGCAGTTATAATATGTTGGTAAACGGCAGTTGCGACCGAGTCGGCAGTATCAAAGCGATGCCAGTTGATGGAAGTTTGCATTTATTTACACTCAGGAGTTAAATTAGTACGCCAGTATTGGGCTTCTTTATCGAATAAACGACTGTCTTCAGGTCCCCATGAACCAGCGGGATAAGTGGCAATATAATCGCGTTCAGTTGCCCATGTTTGTAGAATCGGATCAACAATACGCCACGCATATTCCACTTCATCAAAACGTAAAAATAGCGAGCGGTCGCCTTTGAGTACATCCAGTAATAAGTCTTCGTAAGCATCGATGGCTTGTTCGTCTTGATTACGGAAGCTAGCATCTAAGCTACTTTGACGGGTACGCATTTCTAAACCTGGTTCTTTTACCGTCATTTCAACGCGAATACATTCTTCGGGTTGTATGCCTAGAATAATCCAGTTTGGATTCATGCACTGTACATGAGTATCGCGGAAAAACTGTAACGGCGGATGACGAAAGCAGATAGAAATCGTAGATTGCGCTTTTGCCATGCGTTTACCTGTGCGTAAATACATAGGCACACCGCGCCACCGCCAGTTATCAATATAAAGTTTCATCGAAGCATAAGTTTCTGTGACGCTGTTGGCAGGGATATGCTCTTCTTGCAAATAGCCGTTAACCTTTTCGCCGTTGACCTGCCCTTTTGAATATTGTCCACGAAATGCTTGCGCGTGTACCGCCTCTTTAGGAATAGGGCGTATGGATTTTAACACTTTAACTTTTTCATCACGCAAGGCTTCCGCTTCCATTGAGACAGGCGGTTCCATTGTTACTAGCGTTAATAATTGCAATAAATGACTTTGCAACATATCACGCATTGCCCCTGAACCATTGTAATAATCACCGCGACTGTCAATACCTAATTCTTCCGAATGAGTAATTTGAATATGGTCGATGTAATTGCGATTCCATAACGGTTCTAACATGACATTGGCAAAACGAAACACTAATACGTTTTGTACCATGCCTTTACCGAGATAGTGATCGATACGGTAAATTTGCTCTTCGGTCAGATAATGATTAATGCGTTTTTGTAAGGCTTGCGCACTGTCTAAATCATAACCGAAGGGTTTTTCAATAATTACCCGTCGCCAGCCTGCATCTTCATCTAATAAATGCTGATCACTAACCATTTCCAGCACTTTGCCAAAATCAGCAGGGCTAATGGATAAATAAAAGGCGATATTTTTGGGAAATTTATTGGCTTTGTCGCTGAGAACAGTCGCCAGATCGTTATAACATTGCTCTTGTTTTATATCACCTTGGTGATAATACAAGCGATCACAGAATCGCTGAAACACGGCTTCATCAATGGCTTCTTTGGCTTTAGCTTGAATCATGGCTCTGACTTCAGTTAGCCAGTGTTGCTGATCCCAAGGTCTGCGCCCAATGGCGAGAATTTTTGTGCCTTTCGGCAAGCGATTAGCTATATCGAGATGATACAGGGCTGGCATTAATTTAATTCGGGAGAGATTGCCAGTCGCACCAAAAATAACGTAAGTACAGGATTCTGCGTGCATAATGTTTAAAAATGGAAGTTATAAAGGCGGTGTGTGGGCGGATTCATTCAACGACACAAATGAATTCGCACCTACACAGGAATCGATTTTTGCTTAACTTAACAACAGTGATGCTAGGGTGTGAGAGCGATGTGATTCGCTCAATGTCGATAAGTTGCTACATAAAAGTTTTTCGGTATTGAAGTGCAAGCTTTGCTTGCACTTCAGCATTTCTATTTTCCTGAAATTTACTTTTGACTACTTAGTTATCTTTCTAATAGGTCTAATTTATCTTCTTTGCCATTCCATTCATCAGCGTCTGGCAGAGCCGCTTGTACTTCGGTAATCAACGGCCATAGTTTGGATAATTCGGCATTTAATTGAATGAATTGTTCTTGATCTTCTGGCACTTCATCTTCGGCGAAAATTGCACCTGCTGGACATTCTGGCTCACATAGTGTGCAGTCAATACATTCATCTGGATCAATAACTAAAAAATTAGGCCCTTCATGAAAGCAATCAACAGGGCATACGTCTACGCAATCAGTAAATTTACATTTAATACAGTTTTCAGTGACTACAAATGTCATAATTATTACTCAGAAAGTGGGTGAAAGGGGTGATAATTCCAGCGACTATCTTAGCAGAAAGGCTGGAAGGATAGAACAGCATGAACGCTGATTACTATTATAATTGTTCTCCATTTATCATTCGCTTATTTTTTAAGCGGGTAAATGAAGGCTCTCAAGCGTGAATCTGCATGATTTGGTTATTTTTGTCATAAAAGGGTAATATGTAGCCTGTTAGAATGCAAAGCTTTATCCTATCCTTATACTTTCTATGCACAATTGTAATATTCTCGTTGTTGAAGATGAAGATGCTATTCGAGCTATGTTAATCATGGTACTCGAACAAGCTAACTTTACCCCTGTTGCGGCAGCAGATACCCAAGAAGCACAAAAAGCCTTGAATGAAGCCATACCTGATTTAATTCTGTTGGATTGGATGTTACCTGGCATCAGCGGCGTTGAATGGGCGCGGCGGTTAAAAAAAGAACCAATGTATCGAGATATTCCCATTATTTTATTGACCGCACGCGGCGAAGAAGAAGATAAAGTACGCGGATTAGAAATTGGTGCAGATGATTATATGACTAAACCCTTTTCACCCAAGGAACTGGTGGCGCGTATTCGTGCGGTGTTGCGTAGAAGTGGAAAATTACAAGGGGTTAGTACCATCGTGTTAGGTGATTTAGTGCTGGATACCGAACAACATCGGCTCAGTATTGGCGATCAACAATTGGAAGTCAGTCCTACTGAATATCGTTTAATGCAGTTTTTTATGACTCATCCCGATAAAGTCTATAGTCGTACTCAATTACTAGATCAAGTGTGGGGACGCAGTGTTTATATCGAAGAACGCACTATTGATGTGCATATCCGCCGCTTACGCAAAATTTTATCGGAATATAACCGCGAAGAGCTAGTGCAGACAGTACGCGGTTTTGGTTATCGGTTTTCTTTAATAGAATGAGCATTATGGTAGTTTGGCAAAAAGAAATAACAGTAGCACTATTACTATTTGTCCTTGTCTCCATCGTAGGCGGGATTAGTGGCTGGTTTTTACATTTAACCTTGTTACTGGTTTTTGGTCTACTGATTCATCAACTGATTCAAATCAACCGCTTTGAAAAATGGCTAAGTAAAATGTCGGGGGGCAATTATCCCAAATCATTCGGGGTATGGGAGGAAATTTATCTCCACGTTTACCGCATCAGGAAAAACAACAAAAAACGTAAAAAGAAACTCAGCAAAATGATAGATCAATTTCGTCAATCCACCGAAGCACTACCCGACGCGGCGGTGGTGTTAGGTGCGAATGACGAAATTGATTGGACGAATAAAGCGGCAAGAGATGTGTTTGGACTTCAACAATCCGATAAAGGGCAGCGCATTCCTTATTTAATTCGCTTTCCAGAATTTATTCGTTATCTCAACTCAGGCAACTATTCTGAAGCTGTCATTATCCCGTCACCCATTAATAATCATATTAGCCTCTCAGTACGCATTGTTCCCTATGGGGCAGGATTGCGTTTACTATTAGCGCAAGATGTGACCCAAATAAAAATGATGGAACGAATGCGTAGGGACTTTGTAGCCAACGTATCCCACGAACTGCGTACCCCCTTAACGGTATTGAAAGGTTATCTGGAAACCCTACAAGATATTGATGACGGGCTTTCTCCCGTATTAACTGGCTCTCTTCAACAAATGTACGGGCAAACTGAACGGATGCAGCATCTAGTTGATGACTTGCTACTCTTAACCCGTCTTGAATCACAGCAGAAAAAAGCCGTTTGTGTCAATATTCCCGAGTTACTTAGCCATATTTGTCAAGAAGGCGATACGCTGTCAGGTAGACAAATTGAACTTAGCCTAGAAACTAATAACAACATCATGGGCGAAGAACAAGAACTACGCAGTGCGTTTACCAATTTACTGAGCAACGCGCTTAAATATTCGTCCGATGATTCCGTGGTCAAAGTACGCTGGTATGCAAATCAAGATGAATCCATCCTAGCCGTTGAAGACCAAGGCGAAGGTATGTCTACAAACGATATGGGACGCGTCACCGAACGCTTTTACCGTGTCGAAGTAAAACGCAGCAAAAAAATCAGCGGCACAGGTTTAGGCTTAGCGATTGTTAAGCACGTCCTTATGCGCCATGATGCCCAATTAAACATTACCAGCGAATTGGGCAAAGGTAGTTGTTTTAGTTGTCATTTTCCTGCCAAACGGATTTGCTAAATCGTTAAACACACGGGTAAAAATATTGGAGTGTAGGCTTTGCATCGCTGCCACCGTTAAGGAAAACCACGTCATTGCGGCAGGGAGAGTATAGCGAGGGTTCGCCGCAAGGATAGTGTACACTCAAATACATCCCTGTGACTGGATTCCAGCGTCCATGCTGGAATGACGAGCAAACATCAGAGCTTATTCAAGCGGTAAACCACAACCGACATCCAAAACAGAATCAGGCTTAATAACATCGAAAACAATGCCTAATATTTTTTCGGCTGAATGGCGATTTTGTATTTCCTGAGCTTCCAGTTGCCCACCATGTAAATCCTGATAAATAAGCTCACGCTGATCGACTGCCTGATTTTCCATTTTGCTTTCCCCTAAATTAGGTTTAATTAACATCTAATGAACTTCATTAAATAACGTATCCTATAATTTCCTGTCATTATAAGGTGATTAGCTATTTGACTGCTATTGCATTAGCTAACGACTGCACACCAACAGGAAGAAAAGTATCGTCATCAGTGGCAAACAATAGATAATCACCACTCGCAGCAGCACCCTGATTCAAAAATAAATCAATGGTGAGGATTAAACGACGCATACTGGACGCATCAAAACGATGACTAGGAATCACCACGCTGGCATTAATTTTATTCATTGGTGTTTCTCAATAGCTAAAAATGTAAATTCTCTTGCTCCAAAAAGTTAAGATAACTGAAACTTTTTGCATATTATCCTCAGAAAATAGTGCTTGTGGAATTAAACGTGAACAAAATTACCATTGTAGTTGGTTCTTTATAGAACTGATAAAAAATGGGGCTTCGAGTGCTGGAAAGGAGCGCGAGCTATAATTGATGAATATTTAGCCAAACATAAGCCATCTGTGTATTTGCACCGTATTGACATACTGGGCGAATATTGATAGAACCTTAACTTAATGGCAGTACATGGCGCGTGAGAATAACAAGAAAATAACTATGAACTTAAGCCAAATAGAACTACTACGCGTACTAAGTCTCTAACCCAAAGTCATTCAGTCCTTAGAAATACCGATTGAACACGTTTTTGCTGGCTTAAAACGGATGAATTGCTTGCGTCTTTAAGAGACTTTAGCTCGGTACTTAATTCTTCAATAAGTAATTTTGAAGCATTAAATTTCAAGACTAAAGCGTTGGTGGGTCTGTCCAAAGTTTCAGTAGTCATATTTCTTCTCTACTTCGTTTTTAAACGGGTTTTTAGTCGGTGGTGCTTTTTGCTGGTTTCCTGCTTGTTGCGGATCGGCATTGATAAGAAGCGTTTCAAGTGACAGGATAAACGCATCATAATCAGCAATGAATGCGTTTGTCTTATCAAGGTTCTTTTTTAAGTCTTCCGCTTCAGTCAACATTGATTTTCTAATGTTTCTTGCAGCATTTATACCGCTCTGGATTTTTTTTGTTTCGGTAGCGTCCATTTGTTTCTCTCTCATGATTTTAGGGTTGGTTTTGTTTTTACCGCTGGAATTTTAATTCTACTATTGCACCTCCTGCTCTGGCACTTGGAACGGTTTACGCGCTATTTTCAAAAACACGCTGGCTGACACAGTACATCCGCACTGATGACAGTGTAAATAGGAGGTAAACACCATTTGTTTATGCTCCTTATCCTCAAATTTCATGTTTGGTGGTCTGGCATGAGCGGTTAATGCTTCCCCGCAATCTGTACAATTAATGCGCATTTTCACCTCAACTCAAATTCCGTGACGAAACGGATTTTCAATAAATACAGTTCAACTGCTCGTTATAATCTTTACCGTGTTCTGGTCTTCTTTGCCTAACCTCAACGCCGTGCCTATAAGCACAATCAAGTAATGCCTTGTTGGCAATATCACCGCCTTTGTCATTGTCGAACGCACTTAAAATAATCAGTCCTTTGGTTTTGGCTATTTCAATGACTTGGTTAATGATCTTGTGGTTTCCATCACCCGCTATGGATACAGCTATCGAGTCATGCTTAAACAGTTGTCGAAAGCTTAAGGCATCAATAGCGGATTCTAAGACGGCGATAAATTGCGCATTCTTGGCAGGTAGAATAAAACCACACTCTTTAACGCCATAAAATGCCCGCCATTGCACTGTACCAATACCGCGTAACTCTGAACCGTTAGCACCGTATCTAAACACACAATTAGCGCGTGAATCCGCGTAAATCATGCCCCTATCAATACACCACTGAACCAAGTTAGGGTTAAGGTGTCGCTTGTTGGTTAAGTAAGCGGTAACAAGTGACAGCTTGCTATGATCTGCTTGTGGTGGCTTGGTGGCTTTCTTGCTGGTTTCTTTGGTGTGCGTGGTATGCGTTACCGTATCAATTGAACCGCTTACACTTGATAAAAAGTGACAGGCATTCATAAAAGCTAAGCCTTGAACGTGCATAATTAAATCAATCGCACCACCACCGCCTTTTTTAGCCTCATGGTCAAACCATTTCAAACCATCAACGGCAATTCTGAACCCATCAGTTTTGAATTGTTTGGTGTCGTTTGGGTCAAGCTCCAAGCCAAGCAAACAACAAACCGCCGTTACATCCAATTGCCTCAACTGTTCAATGTTCATAAAAAACCTACTAGGGAAAGAAAGAGTTAAGCCGCTTTACGTTTTTTAATGTCGTAAACAGTCAAACAATCTGAGACCGTGACACAAAGCCCGTGCTTAGTTTCACCGCTGGTTTTATCTTGCCATTGGTTCGGTTTAAGCGTACCTATTACCGTCAAAACATCGCCTTTTTTTAACTTGGTTATGCGTTCGGCTACCTCATTAAACGCGATTCCAGAAACGACTATTGGGGACGGTTCACCCACGGATACCGATAGCAGAAAATTACAGTATTTTGCGCTGTTACCCGTGCGTAGTTCTGTATCGCGTAAAAGCTTGCCATTAATCAGTGATTCAATCATTTTTACACCTGTTTTTAGTGTTTTTCGTGTATTTTTGCAAAAAACCAAAATTGTAAGCGGTTGTTTTGCATCATTATTTTTTTAGCGTGTTTTTAAAGTGTCGTAAAAAATAGCGGTTTTTTGTCCTGTTATTTAATTGTAAGCCATTGATTTATTGGCTTAACTCTTTCTTTCCCTAGTAGGCTTTTGACTTAACAAGAAGAATTTTGTTTTTTTGAAAAAAACCTGCTTCACCTGCTTCTTTTGCTATAAAGCCTTTTAAATCATGGCTGCTTTTTCTACTTTCTCAATGTCAAAATATTCAGCAATCAGTTCATGAATGGGATTAATTTCAGCGTGGCGGTCATGACGTTCTTCAAGCAGGTTTTCCAGTTCTTTGGAGCACCACCATTGCGCTCCGTCAAGATATATGCGCCACACCTGCGCCCATAATTGCTGCATATCGATAGTGTGTAAACTGTTACAGGCGATTATCTGAACAGGTAAAAAACGCCTATTACCCGTTGAGTCAACAAGGAACATTTCTGGATTCACAGAACCGCAAAACGAAACGCGCCGCCCCAAGCCACAAGCCGCTTTATCATACGGTAAGCGTAGAGTGTCAGATTGCTTTGATAAAAACGCTTTCAACTGTGAAATATCAGCACGCCTAAAGGTACTATCCAGCTCTCCAAGCTCACATATCCAGCAAGATACCGATTGCTTAACAGAATCTTTATTGCTTGGATCAAGATGCACACCGTCTAAGATGTATTGTTTTAACTCTGTAGGTAGAAGCTTTTGAAACCATGATGTTTTTCTAGCACCTTGACCACCTTGCAAAATGAACACAAGTTCATACTTAGCAATCGCGTCTTTGTTGCTGGTATGCCTAGCACCATCAGCCGCTGCTACACATTGCACTAGCCACGTTTTTAAGGCTAAATAAGCATAGCTTTCGTCATTGTCTGAAACGGTTAGCGTACCTGCTAAATCTATGATTCTGTCTACACCGTCCCATTCTTTAGATTTGATAAAATCTAAAATCGGATTGATTGCATTACTGGAAAAGATAGCGGGTAATAAATTAAGAATCCGTGCGTGTAGTCCGTTTATATCAACTAATGAAGATAATTCCGCTAAATTTGCACTTGCTAATAAATCACCATGAGCATTATCGAATTCATTACCAAAAACCATTTTTTGTTCTTTGAGCATTTCATCGTAACTGACTTTGATGTTATACCCGTTGAGTAAATGCCTTAAATTGGCAGTGCTGGAATTCTTTTGCCCGTTGTCTTTGGTATGGGGAAAATCACCGATACGCACATCAAAATTAATGGGCTTACTCGCTTTTATTCCATTGGGTATTAGCTCAATTACTTTTTTAGCTTTCGCCTTGCTTGGCTTTTTCGGTGGCGTTGTTGAACCAATGGGTTCTGGATACTCTGGGCAATCTGCAAGATTGATTGCCTTGCTGTTTGTGTTCATGCTTAATTCTCCTGAAGGAAAAATAAAGCCATCAATTAACCGTGAAACAATCGACAAATCTGCGTATAATTACGCCTGCCCGCTTTGTCGATTGATTCACGGAAAACCCACGGCTTTGTATAAAGTCAGTGGGTTTTTTTATGCCTTATTGCAATCGTTAGCCGCTGGTTTATTTTGCTGTTTGAGTACGCGCCGTGCTTGTTCATCAGCTTCCAGTTTTTTAAAAAACAGTTCCACCATTTCTATCTTTTCACTGCATGAAAAATTACTTAACAGTGCCGTAACTCTTAACATTGTTAATATTTCTTTATGGTGTTGTGGTGAATTGTCGATAATTAGTTTCATGACTATTCGCCCCCTTCATTCAGTAACACGCGGCAATCATAGCCCCTGCCGTCAACTTCCCAGCCGTGTCCTGTGGTTTGTCTTTTGGGTGGTGTGGGTTTTGCGGGTGGTGGGGCGGTTTTAACGCCACTCATGATAACGCGGCTTAGCAAGTTGTATGCAGTGGCTATCTCAAGCTCTATCTCTGTGAATTCAAGTGCTGATTCATGGCCCCTAAACTGTATGGCTAAATTGCCCGCGTGGTTTTCAGCACGCTCTAGCCATTGCATAACTTTTGCTAAGGTTTGGGGATTTAAAACGATGGGGGCTTGTGCGTTAGGCACGGAATTATTTTGTGATTTCATTGCGGTATTCCTTTGTGAAGAGAGTAAACCGCCGCCGTTTGCTTCGAAACATTGGGCGGTGGATTGAATCAGGTTCGAAGTCCCCGCAAAGGTACGGGTGAGACTTTTAAGGGTCTCCCTGAGACAATCCACCATAATGACAAAAACACGGATTAATCCCGTGTCACTTATGACTGGACATAAAAAAACCGCTGAGGGTAGCGGTGATTTCTCACCTTTGCGCAGGCTTCGACTCCCGACTTTCGTTTTTTGCGAAAGCGGGTAAAGCATAAACCGCAAAAGTAAAAACGTCAATGTACTTTGTTGTACTGCCTTGGTGGTTGCCGCGTTCATACTACACCGCCGTTCATTTTTTCCATTAAGGTGCGTATTCCTTGAACTTCCCAGCCTACCGTTCTAGCACTTAGCTTAACGGGTTGCGGGTATTTTCCAGTTTTTACGCCCTGTAAAAACGTGGTTCTACTAATAGGGATTATTGGCGGTATTGGTGGATTGGCTTTTTTATTGCCTATAATTTGATGTAAGCGCAAAAAACCCGCTTCTGGTAATTGGTAAATTGTAGTAACCATGTTTTTGTACCCCTTAGTACAGTGTTGAACATGGTTAGCTATTATTCACATAAAAAACTATTTTGTAAGGAATGGAATTTTAGAATTTTGATTCCAGTATTGTTTATTTTTTTGTGTTGCAAGCACTAATTTGGGCTTGAATAATATCGATTGTTGAAATGCCCTCTAAGTCGTTAAGTAAATACTCTGCTTTAGGGATTGTGACTTTTCGTAATCTGTCGATTATATCTACATCATATTCATCAGGAAAAATAAGCCTAGCTACTTTTTCTTGTGTTATCTTTTTCCCCTCAAATTCTGCAATAAGCGTTAAGTCAATATATGGTAATACTCGATATTTCACCCAGTACAATAAGTCATTATCTGTAAAATCCTTTTTACTTGATTTATAGCCAGTGGATTTATAGCCTGTGGATTGCCTGTATTCAGTTAGCCAGTGCTTAAAATCACTCATGATCTGTTCATCTGAGGCAGTCAAATCTACCGTAACAAAACTATCAAATCCTAAGTTATCCATACCTCTATCCTTACCAAGTAGGTTAATAGGGGTATCAACTATAGCCATCGCTTCATCTGTGTACACTCTGTGACACATCGAAACATCTTTTAAGTTGTCATGATTTGCATAACTCAAAAAATCAAATGCTTTTGTACTTTCTACTGAATAAGTATTGAATGAATAGCGAGAAGAATATTTCCGTCCAAAATAACGCTCATGACCATCGGTAGAAAAAATAGGAGTTTCTTTGATACGCTTAATTAATTTTGATTTGTTATACTCATACATTCTATCTATCAGTTGACAATGCCAGCCAAGCAAATCAAGTTTGTTAAGTTCGTCATATTTCTTTAAATCAAACCAACTGGTATCCAGTTCGTCGGACATTGGCAACACTCCATTCAAGTGCAATCATTACGAAAGGGGAAAACTGGAAATAGGGTAATGACTCCTACTTATCGCCCGCTAAAGCTATCCAGTTAATTCAATTATAACAAAAACCGAACTGTTCGGTTTATTGCCGTTCACGCTTAAATCTAACACTGTGTTAGATTTACCATCAAAACCGACATTGTGCCAATTGGCACAAATTCAGCCTTGCCTTTTAAACGCTATCACCTGCGCCCCATTGCGTAAGCCGTCCAAGTAATCGCCCCACGCTTGCATCATGCGCCGTCTTTCATCTAGGTATTGCGCTCGATTATAAGCCGCTCGAACCTGATCGCGGGGCATGTGGCACAATTGCCGCTCGATAGCATCAGGACTCCAGCCCTGTTCATTGAGTAGCGTTGAGGCTGTACTCCTAAAACCGTGCGCGGTCATTACGTCACTGTTATAGCCTAGGGTTTTTAACGCGGTCATGATGGTGTTTTCTGACATAGGGCGGTTATCACTTCGACAACTAGGGAACACATAACGCCCGCCGTTGGTTAGTGGCTTAATTTCTTCCAGTATGGCTATTGCTTGTGTGGATAAGGGGACTATGTGCTGTACTTCGGTTTTTGTGACTAAATACCGCCATTCTTTGGCATTCAGGTCTATATCTTTCCATTGCATTTGTCTTATTTCGCCTGGTCTTTGAAATAATAGCGGTGTGAGCCTAAAGGCACACTGCACAATAAACGTTCCTTGGTAGTTGTATATGTCTCTTAGTAGTTGCGCTACCTCTTGTGGTTCGGTTATCGCCGCCCTGTGTTTTGTCTTTTTTGCGGGTATCTGTTTTAACACGGCTTGCGCTGGATCGTAATCGGTTAAGCCGTGCGCTATGGCATAACCATACACTAGGCTTATTTCACTATGAACGCGGTGTGCGGTTTCCAGTTTGTTGAATAGCGGTTTAATGAGGCTGTATATGGCAGGTGATTTAATGGCATCAATTGGTAAGTCACCAATGAAAGGAAAAACTAAGCGTTCAAAATGGCTTATTTTCTTTTGGTGGGTTTGGGTGTTGACTGTGTGGGCTGTTGAGGCTAACCATTCACGCGCTACATACTTAAAGCTGTTTACTATGGGCAATCCATCATTAACGCGGTTTTCGTTTTCTGTTGCCAGTTGTCGAGCGGCTTTTTTTTCTTTTCGGGTATCGCTTGGATCGATTTCATCACTGACTTGTTTACGCGCTTGTTCTGCTTTTCGTCTGGCATCCGCTAAACCAGTAACTGGATAAGTGCCAAACGATAGCGTTTTACGCTTGCCTTCTATGCAATAATCGAATCTCCACCACTTCGCGCCGTTGGGTTTTATCAATAAATACAAGCCACTACCATCATTAAACCGCCTGTCTTTATCGGCTGGTTTTGCGTTGCGTATAGTGGAATCATTCAGTAACTCTTTAGCCATTTACAGTAACTCATGCTTAATTTATGCAGTAACTTTTTATTACCGCTAAAAGTTACTGTAACAGTTACTGTAAAATCTGTCGAATTCCAGCGAATCTTAACGAACTTCAATGACAACAAAAAACCCGCTAAGCCTTACAGCTTGCGGGTTTGGTGTACTTCTTTGCATCCTAATGAATGCTCTATTGGTGCCGATGACTGGACTCGAACCAGCATGACTTGCGTCACCACCCCCTCAAGATGGCGTGTCTACCAATTTCACCACATCGGCGGGTTTTTAGTGATCTTTCTTAGCGTCTTTACCCTTATGGGTAGCGGCTTTTTTGTCATCTTTAGCAACAGCTTTGTGTTCTGTAACAACTGGCTTTTTCTCAGCGGCTTCAACAGGTTTTTTTTCTGCAATCGGTTTAGTCTGTTCAGCTGATTCAGCTGGTTTTACTACATCAGTAGACTTTACCTCTTCAATAACTTTTGTTGGCGTTGAGTCATCAACAGGTTGACTAGAAGACTGTGGCGTAGTTTCTTTAGTATCAGGCACGGCGATAGGTGCTTTGATTTCTGGCGTTTTTGCACCTTCTACGGAGGGAAGACCTGAGTTATTTTGTTCAACAGGTGCGGGAGAGGTCATTAAGTCTCGCTCGGTATCTCTGTGACCATTTACCACAGCAAGTCCTAAACTGGTGGAAAAAAATAAGGTTGCTAAAACAGCGGTTGAGCGAGATAAAAATGACGCAGCACCTTGTGCGCCAAACACTGAACCCGCAGAACCTGTACCAAAAGCAGCTCCTGCATCAGCTCCTTTTCCTTGTTGCATTAAGACTAGACCAATAACGCCTAATCCCAACAACACATGAATAACAATAATTACCTGATACATGAAAGTCTAAACTACTCTGAAATTGAATGATAAACCGCTAAAAAGGATTCCGCATCCAACGAAGCCCCACCTATTAAACCACCGTCAATGTCTGGCATGGCAAATAAGCCTTTTGCATTGTCTGGTTTTGCGCTACCACCATATAAAATTTGGATTTTATCGGCGATAGTTTGATTTTTTGCCGCAATAAATTGACGAATGTAGTGATGCACTTCCTGCGCTTGTTCGTCAGTTGCGGTTTTTCCTGTGCCAATTGCCCAAACAGGTTCGTAGGCAATCACTGCATTATTAAAAGCCGCGATACCAGCCACATCGATAACCGCATTCAGTTGTTGGTCAATAACGGCGAAAGTTTGCTCTTGTTCACGTTGCTCTAAGGTTTCACCAACACATAAAACGGGGATGATGCCTTGTTCTTGCGCTTGACAAAAACGAGCTGCTACTGATGCGTCAGTATCGCCGTAATAACTACGTCTTTCTGAATGTCCTACCAAGGCATACTGGCAGTTAAACTCTTTCAGCATGGTGGCTGAAATTTCACCTGTATAAGCACCTGAAGCTTTATCTGCAATATTTTGTGAGCCTAGTGCTAAACGACTGCCTTTAATCACCTCGCTAACACGCGCTAAATAAACGTAGGGAACACAAACAGCTATGTCACCAATATCCGCGCTTAAACCAGCAATAATGCCTTGGGCAAGCGACTCTGCACTTGCAAGAGTGCCATTCATTTTCCAATTTCCGATAACTAAAGATCGACGCATTATTATTGCTCCCACATAGAATAAAATCGCGTATGATATAGGCTAATAGCTTTTTGTTCAAGCTTCCATTGCTTTTCTAACATCATCGGCAATTTGGTTTGCAGAATTTCTGACCAGTTCATCCTGCTCTCCTTCTACCATGACACGAATTAACGGCTCTGTACCTGAGGCTCTTAATAGCACGCGTCCTGTGTTGCCTAGTTGCTGTTCAACCGCTCGCACTGATCGTTGTATGTATTCGTTAGTGCTGATATTAATTTTTTTCGTGGTTTTAATATTGATTAAAATTTGCGGATATTTTTGCATCCCCGATTTTAATTCATACAGGCTTTTACCCGTACATTCCATTTCCGCCATCACTTGCAATGCGGAAATAATACCGTCGCCTGTGGTAGTTCTGTCCAAACAAATAATATGCCCTGAGTTTTCCCCACCTAAAATGCCTTTATGTTCAGTCAACATCTCCATCACATAACGATCGCCGACATTGGATCTCAGTAGATCGATGCCTAGGTGTTTTAAGCCATGCTCCATGCCTAAATTGGTCATTAATGTGCCAACCACGGGTCCTAGCATCTGCCCTGCTTCTAGTCGTGATTTGGCAATAATATAGATAAGTTCATCACCATCGACTATTTCGCCTTTATGATCAACCATAATCAGTCTATCACCATCACCATCTAAGGCAATACC
>Ga0194060_10001805_pt1 | contig 15325 bp, 28 predicted proteins | sample SepL225m_MetaG_FD_163427 | JGI IMG/M metagenome (GOLD analysis project Ga0194060, IMG submission 163427) | Anoxic zone freshwater microbial communities from boreal shield lake in IISD Experimental Lakes Area, Ontario, Canada - Sep2016-L222-5m | ecosystem: Environmental > Aquatic > Freshwater >...
GTCTTTCACGGTTTCGGGCGCAACGGGAAGGGCCATTCTTCATCTAGTTCAGTCTCTACAGAAGGGAGATCCTCACCGAGATTGAACGTGACCCGTTTAACACCAGCAACACGGAATGCGCGCCATTCTTGTAGATCAACTTCAAACACCGCAATAACTGTATTAGAGACTGTGCGTTCCTTTTCGTTTTCAGTAACCGGAGCAACAGGAAGCAACTCCGGGTTCAGAGTACATTTCAGAGTGCGCTCCGTTCCGTCTACTTTCATGAAGGTGACGTTGACAACATTTGTATGAAGTAGCCCTCGCAGCCAGGTGCTAAAGATTTCCCAATCTTCTGCGGTCCAATCTGCTTTTGGACTTGGGCCGTTAGGCATAATATCGCTCATAGTTTCCATTCTTTCTTTGCTTCGGCCCACACAGCCTTTGGGTTCATCACACACCATGCACCGATAATAACCGGAGCAAGGACAATCATCATTAGTTTCTTATACCATGGGTAGTTCATGTTTCTTTCCAAGCGGTGAAGAAGGTTCTCATCTTGATTTCTTCGTCCCAAGATGTGGTGTAGTCATTGTCTTGATCGCACATCTTCAACGCTTCCTCTTTGGTGACAACACGATGGCTGACAATCTGTTCACCAAGATGTTCTTGACTGAACTCTTCGGCTTCGTTCATTGTCACAGTGTCCAGTGCCCACAGTGCTTTGTCTTTACCCAGGTCATCAAGTCCGATTGGAACTTCGACCATGTAGCGTTCGCGGAACGTTGAGATTGCCTCAACGAGAACCCACTGAGTCGCCGGCTTCTTGACAAGAGACCAGGATCCATTCTTCAGATCAGTCCATGTAAGGTCGTCGCCTTCCTTCCAACCAGTCTCTGCCATCAGTTCCGGAGGGAACTCAATAAACATCTCACCATCGGCGTTTTCCTGAACATCAAGTGTATACTTACTCATTTTAATTCCTTAATTGACTATCATTCTGAAAAGACCAACGCTGTCTATAGTCACCAACAGCATATAGTTTGCTACCATCCCAAAAGATCGGCGACTATAAGCGCACCAACCGAACATACAACACTGAAGCATAAAAATGGGATAAAGGATAATAAGAGGCGGATGCGGTACAGTGAGCGCCATCGTAACCGAGCATCCGATAGAAAGAGCCCAAGCCGTAATTTCCACGATAAAACGAAAAGGGTGAGTTTTATAGTCATCGGAGATCCATGTTCCTATGTTTGAAAATAGTTCATTCATTGATTGGAATTAACACTTGTTTATAGCATGAGCAACTTGGATCGTATGCTCTGACGTATTTGTACGCAGGTTCAACGAATGTCGGTACCGGCTGAACATACGTCTGCTGAATGACAACAGGTTGCTCAACCACAATATGCCGGCGATTAGCCTCGATTGCCAGGATGCTGCCGAGGAAGATGACTGGTAGAACCCAGCCGTCGTTCCCCCGCCACACCGCTTGAGGATGTGGGCGTTGTCGATAGTCGTGATTGTTAAATGAGTGGTCGCGCCGCTCTGGGTTGGCAATGGCAGTCGTCACAATCATCACAGCCATTATGGCCAGTACATACTTTTTCATTTTTAAGTCCTTTAATTACTTCTCGGAGTGCCTCACAAATCATCTCATTGAATGTGATATCACGTTCATGTGCCATCTTGGCCAGTGTCAGGAAGTCTTCGTCAGACAACTCAATCGGCACTTGGATCCGGGTGTCAAACGGTTGACCATTCATTATAGCCCGGGCCTTTTCCAGGAAGTCCTCGGCAGTTTCAAGATCGATCCAGTTCACCTCGTCCCATGCATTGTCTTTATCAACACCGCGGGAATCAGCTTCCGTATACATAGCGTCTTTCGTCTCGGGGTTCAACCAACGATATGGACGAGAGCCGGGGTCTTTTAGTTCAATCGTGGCTTCGTAGATTTCTTGATCAGTGGTGTTGAAGATTACACTGACATGCCCAAACGCCGTATCGTAATCCAGATATCGTGCCGTTGGGTAGCATTTCCATTGATATTCACTGCCGTCAGTGATGCGATGATCCAATGCTTCGTTTACCGCTTTCAGTTTCATGAATAATTTCCTTAAGTTGTACAATCTCGGGCGAATCATCAGCAGATTCAACTTCCTCTTCCGGAACTTTGATCCACCATATAATCGCTATGATAGCAACTATTATAGCACAAATTCTATAAAAAAGAAAGTATTTCGGAGAAAGCATTACCGAAAAGTATTTAGTGAAGGGTTGTACGCCCGAATATATTCTAGTTCGCGTACATGGGCTGCTGCTTTGCCACGGACTATTTCCATCAATCCGAAGGTGAACGCTTCCGATCCGTATTCACGGATGTTTCTACATAGTCCCCAGTCCTTATCCTCAGCAGTGGCGCGCTGGACATGCTTCTGAATACGCCGACGGAGTGCCACTTTGACTGCGTAGTTCAGCACAGCCAGCCCAACATATTGCTCACCGGTGAGAGTGTTTGTAATGACATATATGGCATGATTTCGGTCATTGCGGCGTTGGCGTTCTGTTATTGTTTCGGACATGTAGTATTTATGCCCGGAACCACCTATTTAGTTTTAGCAAATACCAGAGCCTTTTTCAATACTTGCTCTTGTCTGTCCAATACATCCATTTCCCACGGAAGTTCCCGATGTTGCTTGTATGACATGTTCGGGTCAATTCTGTATTGCCTGTTGTGCCAGAAGATCACTCCTGTTTGCGCCCGGAGTAGACCAAGATGGATTTGATTGACATGAATTAGTTCGTGGACCAATGGCCCCGGTAGCTCAGTTATAGTAAGTCCGTTATTGATTCGGACTCTGTTTCTGAACCGGAACTCAACTGAGGTGTTCCCGTACACCGAGTCACCGAGATTTGCAAACTGAATTACGATTTCCTTGGGAAGATCAATGATGTTCGCCACTGCTTCTGTCAACTTGGCACAGACTATCTCTCTGGCCTCGTAGTAATCATCACTCAGATAGCTGAATCGGACTAACGGTATATTCATAGTTCGTGGTGAACTCGTTTTCCCGGAAGATCGCCGCACCGTTCTTCAAATGAAAGCGACGAGCCATTGGCGTCTTTGGGCTGAGTGTGACAAATCGGGTAATGCTCGGGTAATTCACCTGAAGCCAGGCTACTGCATTGATAAGCAGTTCGGCGCCCTTGCCCGGACGATAACTCCAAATGGTGTAGAAGATCGCCGTAGTAGGTGTCTCCGAGGTGTTATCAAGATCCGATACTTTTTCGGGAATGGAATCATGAAAACTTACGCACACCATGGCATCTGGAGAAGTTTCATTCTCGCTCAACACCAGAACAATTCGCCCATTACTTACACGGTAATCAGACGAAATCTCCGGACGGACCGGGTCATCCTTGACAAAGGACAGCATGGTGTTTGATGGTGTATTGATGTGATGTATCATGACCGTATTTATCAATGTGTTGAAAATGTTGTGTGTCAGTTGTGTTACTGAGGGGTTGACCAGAATTTGTCGCAATCCGGGCATCTGAATTCGTACCAGTATGAATCGTCTGATTTGCACCAATTACCAGTGTCACTATGTCCAGTCTTGACGACATTATCATGCGGACAACTATCCCGCAGCTTCATCAATTCTTCGTGCCAATGCTTCTGGTGTTTCCGTATCGTATCATATCGACGTTTAATCTTCATCAGTGAAACCCTCCCTCTTCGGTATAGATGTAGTATCGACCTTTTTCGTAATTCCAATGTCGGTTGTCGTAAATCCGAAAAGACACACTATAACCAAGCAAACACAATTCAACAGAAGGACCTGCATGATCTTCATGCACAGTCCACTGAAGGTGTATACTCAGTACGTCTCGGGCGTAGCGACAAACTTCAAATTCCCATGTCTTGTGTTTGGAGATGACACCAAACCGATTGAATAGGTTTTTGAAGTTTTCTTTATACCACGGGTTCGTCAGGCTGAGGTGTAGATTGATCATGCTGTTGTGTTTGGCAACACAAGATAGCCGAGATAGTTTTTCAGACCTTCTTCGGTGATATCAGGCGGTAGAGAATGAACTCGGTAACCTTTGTCAAAGAGTGACTTGGCATACACTTTGTTGTAAAAGAAAGCGACGATGACTCCGGCGAGTCCGTATGACATCAATCCGGCAATCAGCAAACCAATACCCCACAACCAATCTTGACGAAATAGCGCGGGCCATCCACCAAAACAAAATACTGTCCATGAAAATCCGATTGGGGCCTTCTTCACTTCTACTCCGTTTGTCAATAATACCGTTGTGTATGCCATTTTATTCCCTTAGTTAAGCTACTGAATGTTTTACAGGATCATTCAACCTGTGTCATATTTACTCAGTACATGTGCTTGCTATACTTTTCCAGACAGTAAAGCACGATAAAAAATCTGCAGGTCCTGTGGCATTCTGTCTTCCGGGTAAGCAGAGAATCGACGAATGATTGAAGCGCGAATGGCGTCTTTGCGTTCTCGGTCTCCTGCTTCATACTCTTGTCGCAGACTTTGAAGTTTACTTGGCATTTCTTCCAAATAGTATTTTAAACGTACGGATTCCTGATTGTCAAGTTCTACATGCGTTGGCGCGAAGAAGCCTGCTTGTCGTAACCCAAGATTGAAGCCTGCAATCAGGATGAATCCTAATATGAAAGCTCCAATAATTCTCAATACGGTTTTCATACTACACCGGATTACTTCACATTCACAAATGGTACGCTTTGACCCATCATTGTCGTCGGCAACGCACCGTTCCATTTCTTGATTGCCTCAAGCTGAACGAATGCCGCACCACCTTGACTGCTGATTGCCTGAGCCTGGATAGCAATAGCCTCAGCCTCACCTTTCGCCTCAGCAATACGACTTGACGCTTCCACTTTGATACGTTCCAAATCTTGTTGGGCCTTTGCCGTTTGTTGAACAGAGATAACTTTCGCCTCTATGGCCTTCTGATATTCAGGGGAGAAGCCGAAATTTACCAGACTGATATTGCTCACCGTGATATTAAACGGTGCCATTTTGGTCACCAGATGCTGTAGAATTTCTTGTGAGACCAGATCACGCTTTGTAATCAGTTCCTCACTGGTGTAGTGACCAGTTACTGACTTAAATGCTTCATTGATGCCAGGGCCGAGAACCTTGTCATCTACGTTCAGACCGAACTCTTTGTAAATATGCGGAACCTTATTCGCGTCAAGACGGTAGTTAACCACAATATCAGTATGAACTACTTGTAAGTCTTTGGTCCCGGCGTTTGCACCCTTCAACTCGGCCTTTGCTAATCGCACATCTACGTCCCTGACACTGCTAATCGGATTGACAAAGTGAATGCCCTCAGTTAACGGATTTGGATTGACTTCACCAAGTGTAATTTGAACACCGGTGTGTCCGGCGCTGATGATAGTCACTGCGGACGCAACGAGTCCCGATATAACAAATAATGGAAACGGCAGAAACGCATATTTCAATTTGACGTTGCCAAGAAAGTAAAGAGCGGCCGACACAGCAATTGCCAGGACCATACCAAGAATAAGTAAAAACATAAGAACTCCAATTATTGAAAACAAAGACAGTATAGCATCATTTGGATTATAATGCTATACGTTTGGGTTAGTAGTCGCCCCACGGAGAACCGTTGATGGGCTTTGATTCCTCTTTCGGATCATAAGTCCATCCTAGTTCACGCATCATCTGGTGCTTGACTAGAAGATTGGGCTGGCGATATCGCATGGTGTCAGTGAATCCCAACATCACGCCGATTTCCGTGACAGCGCCTGAGCGACAGATTCCTGCGGTGCAATGAACAATGACGTTCATATCCAGTTCCAGAGCATGTTGAAGCAGTCGCACCAGGTTGCTGGCTTGCTGTTGGCTGCAGCGCCATTCCGGTTCATACACATGATCGTCCTTTTCAACATCCAGGAATTCAAAGTGATGGACTTCAGCGAAGTCGTGCTTAGGATCGGGCACCCATCCAGCTGGATCACTGATTTGGATCAGCATTGAATTTAGACCGGGGTCCTTGTAGAACTGCCCGATGTTTATATCAGACGCAGCGCAGTTTTGAATGAATGGCATTTTTGACTCCTATGTACTATTATAGCACAAACAGGATTAAATGTCAATTTATTTTCGACCGATAAGCATGAATCTATCATACCCAAAGTGATAGTATTGGATCCGTTTTGTCGAAAGGAATAAGGTTTCGGTCATCGGAAAACGATCAACAAAGGTCTGAATGTCTGGGTTCGGTTGCTTGATCAGCCACGGTTTATCAGGGTCAGTAACGTCACATGACTGAATACAGCACAGAGTTCCTTTGGGAATTTTGTTGAACCACGTTTGGTCAGCAAAGTGTTCCACGCTGCAACTGATCACGACATCATCAGCGGCGAGTGTCCAGGTCGGCTCGTTCACATCAGACGAGAGGTTTACTACATTGTCCCAGGCGTTTGTTATCTTGTTAGCAACTCTGATTGCCTGTGTATCTACATCAAGATTGTATATCGTCTGGTAGTAGTCAGGTCGCCTGACCATCAACATAAAGCCCAGGACGTTATACCACCCACCGAGGATGAATAGGTTAGTCTGTGGCTTCAAATACGGCTCCAGCTGTTCACACAGCCATACCTTGCTGACAATCTGTCCGTGACTAAATGCGTCTGTGTTAATGTTCATGTTCTATTTATAAAGGTGTCCCGGCGACTCCACCACAGAGTCCCGGGACCGGGCTATTAATCCATTCATCTAATATCTGTCACGTTTGGCCAAATTAGAAATGACCTACGATTTTTCCAGGCTCCCGTAAATTGGGACTATGAGGCTGATCGTATGCGTACCCGACAGCTATGGTCTGCTGCCTAACCCACTTCACATAACCGAAAAGTGTACTCGGAGTTATACTAATGTCCCGGCGTCGTACTTCGGGTCGTTACGACGATTGCGCCATTTAACCAGGGCCATTTCAGCTTTGTCCTCGGACGTATGGCAATAACGACCCCAGTGATCCTTACCAAACCACCAATGATCGCCGTCTTTGTCTAACATGGTCCAATAAAATACTTCGGATTTCCTGTACGCATATGAACCGTCAGCAAATTGAACCAGATGCGGTTTGAATGGGTTGTAAATTTTCATTTTTTCCTCTCAATCAATTCTTTGATCTTCCAGTAGTCCGTCTGATCAAGGGCGCTGATAAGACTGCCGTCCTTTTCAGTGATCCAGTGTACTCCACTGGCGATGATCTGTTCAGCAATATTTATTCGTAATTCTTTAAGTTCAGCCAGAGACAATTTACTGTTGACGATCTTCGGTGTAATTTTCTTGGCCTTGAAGGCTTTCTGAACAACAGCCGGTTCAACAATCTTTGCCTTCTTCGAGGTGTCGATTATTTTCCTTTTTATCGTGGTCCCCATATATCTTTCGGTGGAATAAATTGTGGAAATTCTACTTGATGTTGTAGCATCAGTGAGTTCAATGCCAGAAACACTTTTAAAGGAAACCCCTGACGTTTACCGTCACGGGCATCGGTGAATAGTTTGTGCAAATAATCATGGCACTCTTGATTCCCCCACAAAACAGAAATGTTATCTGCAATGCGAGGGAAAGAAGATTTGACCAACTCTAAATCAGAGAGGTCAAACATATTACACCAGAGCGTACCTGTCAGCCATAACAGCCTTCAGCATGATCGCTTCTGGGGTGAAGCCGTCGTTGTCGCCCGACAGCACCGCCGAAGCGATTGCCGGAGAGAAGCCAGAGACCAGAGCCGTTCCGCTCTTGTCGAACTTGACCGGCACGTTAGCGCCCGCATGCAGATTCCAGAAGACCACCTTCGGCAGTTCGTATCCAGCTTCTTCGTACTTACGTTCGATCATCTGGATAGCCGAATCGTCGTGGTTGACACACTGGTCAAACTGCATGTCAGAGAAGATAACCACTGTTCCTGGCATATCCGCTGCCGGAACCTTCTGGTTCACAGCAACACTCAGAATCTTCTCAAAGGCCTTGTTCAGGTTAGTGTTCATTGCCCAATCAGTCTTGACCATTTGGTCAATCTTTTGGTTGATGTTACCAGTCAACTTCACCAACTCTGGCTTCTGCGAGAAGGTCAGCATACAGTCCTTGAACGCACTGCGTCCCTTGTCTGCGAAGTACAGGCCCAGAGACACTGCCACGTCCAAACAAGTTGTCGTGCCCTTGTCACCTGCGGTGCAAGTCATAGAACCTGACACGTCAACCAGAGGCAACACAGATGCGTCACCAATGTAGTTCGGCAGAGCCGCCCACTGTGCTTCTACAACAGCCAATTCCTGCGCTGTCATCGTCGTGGCGAAATGACCGATACGACCCTTCAGGATGTCGTGCGGGAAGATTGCACCTGCATTGATCTTCACACCATCTTCACCCTTGACCAACTTGGTCACGTATTCAGCGTATGTCGTGCCGTGACGACCAAACGCCTTCTTGTAGCGCGAGTGAGCCACAGACGGAACGTGACTGTAGTTGATGGTGTCCCACGAACCACTGCACATTGCCGTTTCAACGACGTTGGTCATACCAACCAAAGTCTTGCGGTACTGCTTCGGTGTCATTCCGAAGAACTGACGAATTTCCGCTGCCACTTCGCCCTTACGCGGAGTCCACTTTGCAGCCAGACCGTTCTTTGCGCGAAGCGCATCACCCAGAATGGTGAATGCCTTTTCCTTCAGCGGCTTTGTCTTGAAGATCAACAGATCGTCAAAACGACCCAGTTCCGGAACCTTGGCCAACAGCTTTGCAGCCGCGTCAGGGTTTGCCGTTTCCAGGTGCGTCATGATCTGGCGGAATACTTCGCGTTCACCTGCGCCACCACGGGCGTCACGCGCCCATGATGCGATACGCAGAGCGAGGTCATCGTTCTCCACGAATGCCGCAGTGAATTGCGGGATGATGTTCTTACCACGGCTGGCACCTACTGCGAAGAAAAAATCTACGCAGGCATTTGCGGTACTGACCCGAGCCTTCATGCCATTTGCGGTTCGGGCGGATTGGTTGTTGATAGCGGTAACAAATTCGTTCATTTTGATTTCCTTAACAGATTAATGTTTTACTATTTCGGTGGCATAGCTGCCGGTTGCTGAATTAATCTTATCTAACTAAGTGCTTATTATAGCACCTTTCTTCTTTGTTGTCTACTCGGGTTTACCCAAAGTTAACAGGATGATTGAAAGAGGTTATTTATTTTCTGGTTGATCTTAACTCACCCTTGCGGGATTTACTTTCTACAACCCTAGCAATGATTCGGCATTGCCCTATTCACATTGTTTCTGCATGACACATATCGGGCTTTCCCCGAGTCAGCTATTCTGTCTGCGTATCTGGTATTTCACAGATATGTGCTTTTCAGCCCACCCTCCCGGGCACATTCTATAGCATTTGCTGTATTTTTAAATGCTGTATTCATCCTAAAAATAACAGGTTCGTTTTGTACTTTTTCTTTCAAGTGAGAAATCCAAACTCACCTTGAGAGTTCCGTTTGCCTTGCAGCGTGTCTATGTCTGCTTCAAAGCCCTTTCAGGCTCCACAAACATAGCGCAACAGTCATCTCAGCCATAGTTTTATTATGTGCTGAACCGAACCTAAATATAACAGAATCGTTGCTCATATTTTTTACATGATATGAAACATGTTTCATATAGTTAGGCCTTTCGGCGTAATCCATACCATTAGAGTTTTTTATTGCTGTACCGATTCTAAATGCTGTTTATTTATCTATTGTATCAGAAAAGATGCTTTTTGTCATGCTTTTTGGGTCTGTTCGTCTGCCCACTTTCTTCAGGTAGTCACGACCGATGAAACCCTGTTCAATCTCCTTGAGAGCCTTGACTGCAGGGCTATTCTTTGTGGTGATGAACGGAAGATTTCCGCGCTTTAGTTCACGGGCGCGAATGGATGCAATGAGCACCAAGTCATACCGATTACCAATCATGTTTTTTGCTTCTTCTGCGCTGAGTCCCATCGGAGTCCTTAGTGTGTAAAGAATGTATTATACACTGGAACAGAGCAAAAGTCAATAGAGTTTGGGAAAATATAATACACTTGGGTCCGGCATTGAGAACCCTGCCCATTTCTCAAACCAGACCGGATCGATACCTATCGCAGGTGTATATGATGAGGAATACATATCGACCTTATCATCCTTGAAATTAGTTGGAGGCTCAAATGCGTTGTGCTGATTGGTGATCGAGACATTGCCATAGACACTTTTTGAAAATCTCGCACCGGAAGAAGAACCAATTTTTCCGATCTTCTTCCTTTCCGCCATATGCCTTTAATTCCCACTCGGGGCTTCTTGTGCTGAATTGCACTATGGCAATGTTGTTCATACTCTACCAGGATCTTCGAGGCCCATTTGATCAAATCCCCATTGACGCTCTCTGCACCCATTGCACTGACCGCATCTACCGAGTCCGGTGCCACTGTCGCAACTATGAGTAAGATGAAAAAGTGCCTGTTGTCCAGATTTGTTTAGTATGTCTACTACATGGGCCTTCGTCACATGTAGCAACGGCATTTTGTACGTTGCTGTTTCCGTCATCCGATAAATTGGCCAACCTAAAGTAAACTCCGGCATCTGAACGATCATACCTAGGTACACCTTATCGCATCCTGAGTTAATCACATCCTTTGCGCCTGACATTACTTGTTGTGGTTCATATAGCGTATTGTCACCGACTTCCAGCGGGGGAACAAGAGGTACTCCAAAAAAGCGTTGAACCTGTTCAATGACAGGTCTGGCAAAATAACGAGAACCTTCTTTCCTGGAAACAGTAAAAGGGATAATCTCATGGATATTCCCCAGTCGTTGGTTTTCTTGCATTAGCATGAAGTACACAGTGGCGCTATCTAGCCCACCACTGACCAGCACACCGATTGTTTCCGGTGTTGATGATAGTGATACATCAACGGTGAGTAGATTGTCCTCGGGTCCGCATTTAATTATCATAGCCACTTATCCTTTGGGCACACCAACATTGTTGTGTTGATAAGAACGGCGACGAAGCACCCGGTGGCCTTGCAACTTTCGCTTGTTTGTTCAAACTCAGGACAGAGAGTGCAGGCTTCCAGTCTGTGAGTAACTTCATCGTTTGATGGTGTCATTGCTGGTAGAGGCACCAACCTAGTTCGATCAATTGCAGTCAGTGATTTGATATGATCAGCAATTTTTTGCGCGTAGTTAATCATGTTATGTAGGGTCCACTCTTTTTGAATATTTCAAATTCAAACACATTGGATAATGTCGATGGACCAATAGTAAGTTTCATGCTGCCAATTATTGGATCATTGACAGGTCGCGAGGTTGTCTACCCTGACAAGCCGGAATTTGAACATGTGGAAGTTTGCCAAAGTATTGAGGAAAGTATTCTCTATGTTCATTGACAAATTGTTCATAAAAGTCTTCCACTTCCGCAAGATTTTTAATAAAGGATTTATGATTTCCTTCAAATTTGGTAAAGGATGCCGAAACTATTCTCTTCGGTACCCCGTTTAATAAATTGATCAATGCGGTTGGGGTTTTTTGAAATTGTTCATAGTAAATAATCGGTGGATTGAATAGTAACTTTATTCTTTCATTGGTCCGAATATAATCACGTAATAATTCCTCTACCCATGATATATCTAAGATAATTGGGTGTATAGATCGTGTTTCATTCTTACCAGAAATATTGTGCCATTGACCTGAGATATTCGCTGCGGCAACTGATAAGATTCCATATAACGCATCGGCCCTATCAACCCGTATAATCTGAATATCTGGTCGGGATAATAATTCATCACTTATTGCAGAGAAACCGTGTTTGTAGCTATTTAAGTAAACACCAAACACTGAAAATTGATTAATATCTGTTAATTTTGTTAGCGTTTGAAAATTATCTCTAGCCAATAGCAAGTGTTCCTGCTCGTTTAATGTAGAGGGGGTCTGATTAGTTGATGATACAAACACATCCTCACCCTCAATTAAAATTCTTGGTGGTACGATATTTACATTAAACAATTCACTAAGATTAAGATAATTTAACGAGGATGCTAACCATGCTCGCAGCACGGTCGAACCCGATCTCGGTGTTAGTAACAGGGCAATGTGTTTATTAGGCTGGATATTTATATTCATTAACTACAGCGGCACCCTTTGGGTCCGGTGTCACCACATGTAAGTGTTTGACACCCAAATAATGCTGAACACTGATAACCAAATTTATCATTCGTGGGGCAATCTGGTGCCATTTGAGTAATTTTGATCATCGGATCGTTGGGAGGTAAAATATCTTTATTGAACTCTTTCCCGAGAACCACAAAGTGTATTTGGCTGTTAGTTACTATGCTATCAATACTTGTGACCGAATAATTAACAAAAAACTCTGATATACCAGTTGGATCACTCGGTTCGTCTGCCGGACTAAACGACAACACATTTCGTTCCACCGAGGCACCCACTGGCAACGGGTCCATAAACTCATATGACTTAGTGGAATTATAAAGAAATATAACGGCCCGTTGTGTGTCGTTAACTTTAGAGACTACCTTAGGAATGGTCATCATTTTCTTCGTACTATCGGATTCTATATTTCGATAAGTACAAATTCTATTTACTGAGGAAGAATATTTAGGATCTGATAAATCTAATATTCCTATACGATCAGCTGCTGTAATCGATGACCAAATAAGCTGTCGTGTAGAAGTTCTCGCCGATGAAATCACATCTAATTCCGGAGTAAGTCCTTTACTGAGATTATACGCAACCGAACTGGCATAAATTGCAGAGGAAAAACTGGTACCAAACCCGAACCCGTAGCCACCGCCAACCGTGGCGCTCCATATTTGTTCTCCGGGTGCCCAGGCATCAAGTTGCCCGTGATTAACCGCATCTTTAGTTAAGCTTACTACAGAATCACTATAGTTAGAAAAATTAGATGGTATAAAATTTTGCGAAAAGGACCCGATGGTAAAAACATCATTCATTGACGCAGGTGTTACCTCTTCAATTGGTACTCCGGAATTTCCGGATGCTGTGACAACAGCAACACCTAAATTTATCAGAGTTTGTATTTTCTGCTCAACGTATTGATTTTTAGAAATTGACCAACTCAAATTAACCACCGATACTAAATTAGGTGACGACAAAGCATCAGCCAAGATGGCATTAAATGCTGACAATATATCACTCTGAAGAGTGGTGCGTGTTTTATCAAATAATTTTACAATCTTTAATGAAGAATTAGACATACCACAGGTATTACCAATCATAACACTCGACAATGCAGTTCCGTGGCCCGTAGAGTCTGAAAATTCACCAGTGATCGAGTATAACAGAGTTATATCACGGCCTAAGAATTCAGGATGAGATATGTCAATACCACTGTCTACTAGATATAAATTTACGTTATTTCCAAATCTCGGAACGGTTACTGATGATGAATCAAGGGTAATGTCCTGTAATGAGTATACTTTCCACCAATCCTTTTCATTTTGCGGATCAACTGTAAAATATCCAGCCGGCGGAAACTGAGGGACCGGTGTGCCACCTAAAAGTGTACAACCATAAGCATCATCCACAGTAATACAGGCAACAATGTGGTCTAAGGGAGGATGAACATCTGCTGACACATGATATATATTTTTAAAATGTGAAAACTTCGTTTTTATCTCACACCCATTAAGTGTTAAGTAGTTTGATATTTCGACATCAGTTGCCGAATCAATAAAATCTATTAAATATGCTGTCATAACTGTACCTTTCAATTAATTATCCTTATAAGTATTTATCTTTATAAGTATTTATCTTTATAATATTGCTGTACTGTCTCTGCTTGATATTTTCCATCACCGATCATTGATTGATATGGATGCCTAAATAATAAGTCAAAAATACGATGACTTCCCCTATTACCATAACGCCATTTAGTTTTACTTGGCACCCGATCGGTAAATATATCATACCATTCTTTTATTTTTTCAAAACCAGTAAATTTAGCAGGTGGTCTAACTATTGGATATCCACTGAAGGAGTAACAATCATTCTTAGTTATGTGTCCCTGGCGTAAACTGTATGCAAGCTCGGGTGTGTGGAGGAAGAAAAATGGAATAATCTTTAATAGTGAATGGGTTTTTGCAATGGCAGCACGGTGTAAACCTAATAGAGTATAAGAAAGAATAGCACCGGTAGCATCGATAGTATTTCCCGAAAATATCAGAGTACCCTCATTAAAGTATTCAATGAATTGAATATGCGTACAAATTTGTGGGCTATCACAATCATATTTCATTACTTCTTCTTGCAACTTATTTTCCAAAAAAGTAATAACATCAAAATCAATGAAATGAATTGAAATATTATGCATAGTGGAAAACTCTATTAAGGATAAAGTATCATGCTCATTAAACCATATTCCATTTGAAACGTATTTGAAAGAGACAATCCTAAATGGGTGTTTACTCATATACCAGGCCCATGCCATAGCCTGACTATCTACACCACCACTACACATTAAAATATAAGGTGGTGGGCAAGTTTTTACAATCCGATTTACTGCATTGATAGCTGCTTGTAGTGAGCCTGTGTTAGCAATTGATTCCAAATCGGATAATAGATCTATTTGGAGTAAGTCACCACGAGTGTATGATGTGCTCATATCTTTGCCCCATCCATATTTTATCCAATCGCCGTCACCCATATTCCACATTATTCGGTATCTCCTGTGTCAGGATATTTTCCCCACTTATTGATTGGGCACATAAAGTGGCCAAATGATGTTTTTGATGCAATAAAGCACCCACATTTCTTGCATGTCTGCGTCGGTGTAAACAAGAATTCGCATGATTTACACACGCTCATTCGCTGTTCCTTAATGTGATCGGGTACTACATTTACAAAATTAATCGAACCGAGTTGCTTTTTTATTTTTTCTAAGTAATTCATATTTCCATATTAGTAGTTGTCGATGCATGATTGGTTTTTGCATAATTGTTCACGCAGTTGTTTAAATTCAATAGGGCATGCAGAGATAACGCGAAATGATTCAGATAGGTCATCAAATTCATCATTAATTATTGTCTTATTTACAATTCTAGCAATTTCTATCTCCATTTCATTAACAATAGATTGTATCTTATAATTTGCTTCATCTTCAGATAATAAGAATATCGGATTAAATTTCTCCTCATTTGTCAATTCAGTAATCTTATTCAAAGTAGCTACTATTTGTTGCTGTTTAGTGTTTGCATGTTTCATCAAACACTAAACAGCAACAAAT
>Ga0194060_10001806_pt1 | contig 15322 bp, 12 predicted proteins | sample SepL225m_MetaG_FD_163427 | JGI IMG/M metagenome (GOLD analysis project Ga0194060, IMG submission 163427) | Anoxic zone freshwater microbial communities from boreal shield lake in IISD Experimental Lakes Area, Ontario, Canada - Sep2016-L222-5m | ecosystem: Environmental > Aquatic > Freshwater >...
GTGCTGGATTTTGGGACACCCTTTTCTGGAGTTCCACCGCGAGTTCAGACTCCAGCCTGACCTTCTCCTGATCAGCGAGCGTTTTATCATCCGGGGTTCGGGATGATTTCTTCCGTAGCTTGGCGACGAGAAAGCGGCTCAACGAGGCCAGAAGCTCAGAGACGGCAAGATCATCAAAATTACGATGAAGGCGGGCCAATTCATAGGCGATTTTCTCCCCCACGTTTGGAATACCCAGCGCATGCAACCACCGGGCAAGAGGCAAGGATCGCGCCATCTCGAGGCTCTCAATGACTCGTGTCGCATTTTTTTCTCCAAATATGCGAGGGTCCGTTTTTGTGCCGAGATTCAGGGAAGCGAGTTGTCCCACTTTCAGTTCAAATAAGCTGAGCGGATCCTTGACAAGCCCAGTCTCGACCAACTTCTCGGCAACGACCCCACCCAGGCCTTCAATATCCAAGGCGCTTCGCTGGGCGAAAAGCGCAATACGCCGCGCCCGCTGGGCTGGACACTCCGCAATATTCTCGCACCGCCAGGCGACCTCTTCCTTTTTGCCCTCATAGACTTTCTGTTTGGAAATGACATTTCCGCATGCGGGGCACTTGTTTTGTATGTGGGTGGCCAAGTCAAACGGCTCAGCACCTGACGGACGCTTTTCCTTAACGACCTCCACAACCTCGGGAATGACCATCCCCGCTTTTCGTACAATAACCGTATCGCCGAGTCTGATGTCCTTTAGTTTGATTTCATCCGCATTATGTAAAGTTGCTCGGGAAATCGTGGAACCCTGGACAAACACGGGTTTCAGTTCAGCAACCGGTGTCAGAACTCCTGTTCGTCCGACTTGTACGGTGATCGCATGAATCACGGTCTCAGCGCCGGAGATCCAGGGAATAGGTTTATGTACCCTGGCATAACCAGGTGTGGTTCGTTTCTGCGGTATCAGGCTCCATGCGTCGCGATTATCGATCTTAAGCACGATGCCGTCGATTTCATAAGGCAACAGGGATCGAAGATCCCGGCGTTCATCGTAGCCGCATACAACCTTTTCCCGGTAGCATTGAAGCGCTTCCTCGATGCCATCACATTCCCACCAACACGCCTGTATCGGCAACCCGAGCGCTTTCATCCCCCTCAACGTACCGGCATGGGTCGGAAAAGCGATACCTTGCATGACTCCCACAGCGTAAAAAACGGCGCTGACAGGCCTTTTTGCGGCTACCTTGGGATCGAGTTGTTTGAGCGATCCAGCCGTGGCATTACGGGCATTGGGAAAAGTCTTTTCCCCCGCGAGTTCCAGTTCGGCATTGAGTTCCTCAAATGCGGCTGTGGGCATGTAGGCCTCACCACGGACTTCCAAGTAAGCGGGAGGGTGATCGGTATATAAACGCAGGGGAATATTTTTGATCGTCTTGATGTTCGCCGTGATATCATCGCCCGTGTTGCCGTCGCCACGCGTCGTTCCCAGCACCAACGCCCCATCGCGATAATGAACCGAGATCGAGACACCATCAACCTTGGGTTCAAGGACATATCGAATTAACGCCTGCTTTAGTGTAAGCCTTGCGGTCTCATCAAATTTCCGAAGCTGCTCCAAGGTATTCACGTCCTGCATTCGCAGACGCCGATAATAATCAGGCTCCTCAGCTTTGGCGGGAACTTCGGAAGCGTCGACCTTTTCCAAGGACAGCATGGGGATTTCGTGCCTCACACTGCGAAACTCCTTCAATGCCTGGCCCCCAACCCGCTGGGTTGGGGAATCCGGGGTTGCCAGCTTAGGGAACTCAGCTTCCAGCCGCCTTAATTCATCATAAAGCCGGTCATAATCCTGGTCGGACAGTTCAGGTCGCGCGTCAGCTCCCCCATAATAGAGAGCATTATGCCGACGCAACTCGTCGCACAAAAACTCAATCCGTTTTTTGGCTTCTGATCCGGTCATGCCCCAGCCTTCAACCCGGTCGTCAGGTTCATTTCAGCGGCATGGGATTACAGAGATTGCCATCTTTATCGGCGACTCGACCGCAGTTGAAACAAACGAACTGGGGGTTTTTAACCAAGGCTTTGATCTCTTCGATGCGACCGGTGCTGGACAACATGCACAGGTGGCCGGGATGACCATGTTCGTGTTTACAATCCTTACGTTTCTCACTCATAATGTTGCTCCTTTTTCGGGGTTTATACCAAGATCAACTGGGGACATCACGAATTTATTCAACCCTGCGAACTTGAACGGTGGCGGCGGAACTCTCCTCCATTCCCCTACGGAAGGCCTTGGCCTTGACCACAGCTCCATACACCACGGACACAGCTCCGGTACAGCGCCTTGAGGAGAGATCCGGCATCCGTCCATCCAACGTGTAACGGACTTCAGCGCCTTCGGTCTCGGACTCTATGATCACCTTCACCACCGGCGTCGCCACCTGATTAGCATTTTCAATCACATGACATCCCGGCACCGGGTATTCATTCCCGTATTCATAGGCGCCCATATCGGGCAGTTTCCCGGTATACTCATCCGTAAACTCGGGTTCCTCCTGCCCGGCATCAATGCAAGGCGAACCGGTTGCCAGATGGAAATTTCTATTGGCCTCATCCACAAAGCCCGGCAAGGATCCTGTGTAGTTATTTTTCCAGACCAACTTGGGAGGCGGGTTTCCATCAAGGGACTTCCATGATGCCCCCGTAATAATATTGTTGATCACCCGGGTTTCGCCAAAACCCGCGCCATTCCCTTTCTTCTCAACATCAATCCCGACGCCATTCAAGGCGCAGGTATTGTTGAAGACAAAGTTGAACCGCGAACTCCCGGCCAACCGCATGGCCGCTCCCGGTTGACCCCAGATCACATTCTGGCGGAACACATAGTTTTCCACAGGACCGCTGAACCTGACCCCGTCGCCTTCAGCCGATAAGTTATCATGCAACCAGTTATTGGCCAGGACAGTACCCTTCCCATCTCCGGCCAGACACACCAGACCCACATTGGTCTGCCCGGCGCCTGAGCGAAAGAAGTCGTTGTTCTCAATCCGGGCATTAAACACGTTACTGCACACAAGAGCGCCCCCCGAATAATTCATGACCGATACATTCCGGATCACCGGTGCCGTGCCCTGCGCCAGGATGCCAATCCCGCTCCCAAAAGGCAGATCCCGTCCCCGCAGCAGGCAATTCATCAGCCGGTTATTCATCCCATCAGGCAACAGGACCACGCCATACCCGTCACTGCCAATCACCGAACTGTTACTGACTTCATTTTCCTTGCCGCCCATCACAATCGCGCCACGGATTTCCAGTGAATTGGTCAGCCCGCCCAGACTATTGGTCACCGACACAGGCGCGCCACCCCACCAGACATGACAATCATCCACCCGACACCCCTGGGCACCGATGAGGTTGATGCCGCAGGCCATCAGATTGATGCCTTTGATTTCAATGTAGGCAAGATGCTGACAATCCATTCCCCAGATTCGCGACTGGACTTCAATGGTGTGTCCCTCCGGGGCGTCATTGCGCGGAAGACGAAGATAAACCACCTCGTTTGTCGCGTCATACCACCAGGCGGCACGAGGCTCAAGGGACGGTGATGTTTCGGGAATACCGTAACTCCGAACGGCCAAGGCGTCATCCACCAGCACTTGACTCACGCTCTTGGCTGACAGCCGATACACGGCCCCGGTAGCGCGCTGCCAGACAGGAACTTCATCAGCTCCGCAAACCGTGACCGATTCACCCGCAGCAGCTTGGAAACGAAGAGTTTTCTCAGGTTTACCGGAAACGGCTGGACGAACCGTCTCCCGGTACATTCCGCGGCTCACCGTGCAAATATCCCCGGGCAACATCACCCCGGCGGCTCTCTGGATAGTCTTGAACGGCTGCATGCGGCTTCCGGGATTGGCGTCATTCCCGCCCTTCTCAACAAAATACTCCGTTGCGGAAGCCTGAATCGCTAAGGCGACCATAGCCATGACAACGCTCATTACAGATACTCGATGATTACGCATAAGCATTGAAATGATGCGCACCGTTTTCCTTGGCGTCAATAAATGTTTTCCGGAGGGTGTCAGGGCACAACCAACCGGACGTACTGCACCACGAAACTGGCGTAGACGCCGGGACCGTTGCCGCAGAAGGCGACATCGTAGTCCCGGCGCAGCCGCTTCAATTCCGAGCGGGAAAGCGGCAACGCGGCCCGCGATACATCTCCGCCGGTCAGACCTTGGGCGTGAATGGTTTGCAAAAAGTCATCCGCAGAATGATAACGGGTTTGAATAGACTCTTCCTCGCTGAAAATCACCTTCAACCCCGCTGACGCCACCGCCGTCAGCACTTCTCCGCCCGTCGGCAAACGCCCTGCCGGCGTCTTGCCCGGCGCCACGCGTCGGCGCAACGCATGGAGTTCGCCCAATGTCCCATCAAGCATCAACGCGGCACAACACTGGCCATCTATCGACAACTGCCGCTTTATATTTGAAAAAGTCTGCTCCAGGGGGGTCGCCCAGTGGAGAGCCGAACTGCTGACAATCAGGTCAAACGGATGGCTTGCATTAAACTCCCTGATATCCGCAACAACCATCTCCATCCTCGGATCCTGTCCCCATCGTTCCCGCACACAGGCCACCATCCCCTCGGCCACATCCAACACGCACAGCGAAGCCTCAGGATAGCGCCGCCGCAGGGACTCTGTCAGCACCCCGGATCCACACCCGACCTCCAGAACACGCCCGGATCTAATCACCCCGGGTTCAGGCATGTTCTCAATGAGACGCGCCGCCACATGCCGGTGAAGGGAGGCGCCCCGCTCAAATGTCTGGGCGGCACGGGAAAAACGATGGGCAACCGAATTCATGAAAGAATCCCCTCCTCACGCGCCGCCAAAATAATAAGTTCAGCCACACGATCAAGAACCTGGGGCGAATGATTCAGGCTTACTGAAAGACGCAAGCGGGCCGTACCGCGCGGCACCGTGGGCGGACGAATGGCCACCGCGAGAATTCCCTGCCTAACCAGCCGCCGATGAAGCCGGAGGGCGCGCTCGTTCTCACCAATCATCACGGGAATGATCTGGCTTTCCGATGAGCCGGTATCCAAACCCGCTCCCTGCAAACGGGCACGGAACACTGCAGCACGATCCAATAGGTCACGCCCCATCCCCGGATTGTCACGCAAGCATTTCAGTGCACCGAGGGCCGCTCCCGCCATGGCCGGCGGCAAAGCCGTGGAATAGATGAAAGACCGCGCCTTGTTAATAAACCAGCTTCTCATGGCTTCCGAGCACGCCACAAACCCGCCATATCCGCCCAGCGCCTTGCTCAGCGTTCCCATGGAACAATTCACCTGCGACTCAACAGTCGCCTGCCTGATTACTCCCGCGCCGCCGGGGCCAAACACGCCCGTAGCATGCGCTTCATCCACCAACATCATGGCGCCTGACCTTTCCGCGATCCCCGCCAAAGCGGCTACCGGCGCAATATCGCCATCCATGCTGAACACCGACTCCGTCACCACCAGTTTCTGCCCCCGGGAAGGACATACCAGGATCACTTGTCTCAAATCCTCCGGATCATTATGGCGGAACCGATGGACTTTGGCCCGACTCATGACTGAGGCATCCACCAGACTCGCATGCGCCAACCGGTCAATAAAGATATGGTCTTCACGCCCCATCAAGGCACTGATGATCCCCACATTCGCGGCATACCCGCTGCCAAATGCCAGCGCGGCAGGATAACCCTTCAGGGCCGCAAGCTGCTGCTCAAGTTCCTCATGACAGACCAGCGTCCCGGTCACCAGGCGCGACGCAGAAGTTCCGGCGCCATACTGCCGCAAGGCAGACTCCGCCGCTGCCAGAACATGAGGATGATGGGCAAGCCCCAGATAATCGTTGCTCGAGAAATTCAGGAGCGACTGGGCTCCAGCCAGAACCTCAACCCCGTTATTCTGGTAAGCTACCAGTCTCCGCTCCATCCCCTCCTTACACAGGGTGTTGAGCTTCTCGTCTATCCATGTTTCCGTCACGCGCATGCCTTCTATCCTGCTTGGAGGGGCACGGCATGTCCAGATTTTAACGAGCCAAATAGAAACATATTTGTATTTATTTCATATGCGAAGACATAAATGTATCTATATGCGCAAGTCATGAATGAGGCTATGATGATTTATTATCAGACTTTAATCATTCTGCAAGAACATGTTACATCAACAACGACTCCTCATTGGCACGCGTTGGCACACTTAGTGTTAATGAAGAATGGCAGAAAGAAAAGAAAAAAAGAGCGCATGGCTCGCAGTTTACCCTGTGGGCTGGCACATCAACAGCAGACCAAACAAAAAAGGAGGATACATGAAAAGGTTAGGATGGATGACGGGGCTGACGGGACTGGGAATGGTATTGGCGGGCGCGTTGCCCGCTCTGGCAGAGGAGGTCGCCACAACTGTCACTGCCGCGGTTGGGGCCACTCCGGCGCCTGCGGCCGCCGCGTCGGCCGTGAATTCGGGAGACACGGCTTGGGTTCTCGTCAGCACGGCGCTAGTCATGCTGATGACCATTCCGGGACTTGCCCTCTTCTATGGGGGCCTAGTCCGCAAAAAGAATGTGCTCTCAGTCCTGATGCAATGCTTCTTCCTGATGTGCGCTGTAAGCCTGCAGTGGGTGATTTGCGGATACAGCCTGTCGTTCGGGCCTGACCTCAAGGGGCTCATCGGCAATCTGGATTGGGCATTTCTGAAGAATGTGGGGGTTGAACCGAATGCAGATTATGCCGGCACGATTCCACACCAGGTTTTTATGATTTTCCAGATGATGTTTGCCGTGATTACGCCCGGACTGATCATCGGCGCCTTTGCGGAACGCATGAAGTTCTCTGCCTTTGTGGTGTTCATGCTGCTCTGGGCCACGATCGTCTACGACCCTGTATGTCACTGGGTGTGGGGAGTTGGTGGATTCGTCCGAAAAATGGGCGCATTGGATTTCGCTGGTGGCACGGTGGTTCACATCAACGCCGGTATTGCGGCCTTGGTCGCCGCCCTGGTGCTGGGACGGCGTTTGGGTCATCCCCACAAGCTTTCCCCGCCGCATAACCTGCCGTTTGCGGTCATGGGCGCCGCTTTGCTCTGGTTCGGGTGGTACGGCTTCAATGCTGGAAGCGCCCTCGCAGCGAACGGTTTGGCGGGCAACGCCTTTGTGGTGACGCATGTGGCCACCGCAGTTGCCGGTCTGGCTTGGGCACTGATGGATGTGGCATTCAACCGGCGCATGACGGTGCTGGGCCTGATTTCTGGCGCGGTTGCCGGCCTGGTTGCCGTTACCCCGGCGGCGGGCTTCGTCAATGTCGGCGGCGCCATGGGTATCGGCTTGGGCGCAGGAGTCATCTGCTACCTGTTTGTCAGCTTTGTGAAGGAGAAACTCGGGTATGATGATGCGCTGGATGCCTTTGGCGTACACTGCGTGGGGGGAATCTGGGGCGCACTGGCAACGGGTCTTTGGGCGACCACAACCGTCAACAGCGCCGGCGCCAACGGCCTGTTCTATGGGAACCCCGCCCAGTTCATCATTCAGCTCAAGGCGGTGGCCATCACGGTTGTCTATTCTGGTATTGTCAGCTTCATCCTTCTCAAGCTGGTGGATGCCCTGATCGGCCTGCGGGCGACAGAACAATCCGAGCGGATAGGCCTGGATCTGACGGATCATCGCGAAACCGGGTACACCATGCTCGACTAAGGAAACGACCCAACAACAACCAGTTAAAGGAGAGATAAACCATGAAATACATCGTAGCAATTATTCAGCCCGACCGGATGGATGAAGTCCTGGAGCGGTTAACAGACAAGAATATCAACCTGGTCACCGTGTCCAGCGTAATGGGGCGCGGCCGCCAGGGAGGCATCGCCCAGGTCTACCGGAGCCACAAGGAGGCCGGAACCCTGTTGAAAAAGGTGAAACTCGAGATTGCCGTGAATGACGAGTTCGTCACGCCAACCATCGAAGCCATCACGGGAGGAGCCAGAACCGGGAATGTCGGGGACGGAAAAATATTTATCCTCGACCTAGCCGAATGCATCCGCATTCGGACTGGCGAAATCGGCGGCGCAGCAATTGGATAAAGAATAAACATATCGCGTGTGACGGCTTCCGGAGGGAAGCCGTCACTTGAACGGAAAACAAAAAAAGAAACAGAAAAAAGAAAGACAAGAAGAGCGTATCATGAAAAAAGTAATCATAGGAATGATGGTAGGTGTTCTTTGCGCAGAATCAGCAACCCTCGCCCTGGCAACACCTTCAACACAAGTCTGGATTCCCTCAACGGATATACAACCCTTTAATGTATGGCATTTGGGATTGGATAATTATCTCCGGGCCTCCGATGCCGGGCATATTACTGCCGGACAACGTGACCCGAACATCTATGACGCCGGGTTGACGGTGGGCATACTCCCCTTTGACGCCGTCAAGGCGGAAGTGGGCGCGGACTATCTGGTGAATGGAACGTCCTATGATGACAACCCGCTCTATTTCAATGCCAAGGTGGGGATCCCGGAAGGAACGTTCTACACGAATTCCATCGGGCTGAACTCGCCATCCCTCGCGGTAGGTGGATTAAACTTCGGCACGAATTCCAAGAAAAGCAGTGCGACCCGGACGGACCAGAATATTGTTTACGGCGAAGTGGGCCAAACAGTTCCCGCTTTTGGAGCCATCCCCTCTCTGGGCCGATTTTCGGTCGGTTACTATTCAGGGAACAAGGATGTGCTTCTTGGCAAGGATGGCAAAGCCGCTAATGATGGCATTCTGGCGTCATGGGATCGCACCATGAGCGAGATCTCTGACAAGTTGTGGATCGCAGTTGATTATATGGGTGGCGGCAACTTCAACAGCGGCGTCAGCCTAGGTGTTTCGTGGGCTTTCTCCAAGAGTGTCTCTGTGATCTTCGGGTACGACATGTGGGACAAGCCCGCCCTTGCCGGCGCCAACACCTTCACTACTCAGTTGGATATAAATTTCCCGTAAATCCCATTATTTATGTTGCAGGCATAGGGGCATTGCTATAACTTTCCCAGCTGTGGGCCGATATGCGGTCTGGTGATTTACGGAGGTGAATGGGCAGGAAGGTGACAGAAAATATTAGTGTTTTGTGATTGGTTTTTTGTTTTTCAAAGTTTTTTGTAGAAGTATTATTTTTGGAGACTAGACAAGTGAATATTTACGTAGGAAATCTGCCTTATCAAACGACTCAGGATGATCTTCGCGCCCAGTTCGAACAGTACGGGGTTGTGGAATCCGTCAACATAATTCAGGATCGCGAAACCGGCCGTTCAAAGGGCTTCGGATTCGTCGTTATGCCTGACAGCGCAGCCGCACAGAACGCCATCAACACCTTGAACGACAAGGATGCTGGCGGTCGCAAAATGAAGGTGAACGAAGCTCGTCCCCGCGCCGAGGGTGGTGGCGGTGGTGGCCGCGATGGCGGTTTCGAGAGTCGTGAACGCCGCTGGTAATTACCAGTCAGGTTGAAACGTCAAAGGCCGGGGCTCAAACCCCGGCCTTTTTTATTGATCAGGACAGACGACTCAGCCGAACAGGGATAACTGTCCCGCATCTCGGGCTTTGCGCTTCTGGCGGGCCAGTTTGGGCTGCCCGGCCTCACTGAACTCACCCTCTTCAAGATTGGCTAGAATTTCCTTGGCACGGTCGATGACCTCCAGGGGCAATCCAGCCAACCGGGCCACTTGGATCCCGTAACTCTTATCCGCCGCCCCCGGCACAATCTTACGCAAAAAGACAATCTGGTCGTTCCGTTCACTCACGACAACATTGTAATTTTTCACCCCGCTCAGCGTCAGGGCCAGATCGGTTAATTCATGATAATGAGTGGCGAACAGAGTCTTGGCCTTGGCCTTGGGATTATTATGAAGGTACTCGGCCACCGCCCAGGCAATGCTGATCCCGTCAAATGTGCTAGTCCCCCGCCCTATTTCGTCGAGGATAATCAGGCTCCTTGATGTGGCGTTGTTAAGGATATTGGCTGTTTCCTGCATCTCCACCATGAATGTACTACGGCCACGGGCAATGTCGTCACTCGCCCCAACACGAGTAAACACCTGATCCACGACCCCGATTTCCGCCTTGGAGGCTGGCACAAAAGATCCCATCTGTGCCATGATCACAATCAGCCCCACCTGCCGGATGTAGGTAGACTTACCCGCCATATTGGGCCCCGTCAGCACAATCAACTGATGGTCTGTCCCATCCAGCAACGTGTCATTAGGAACAAAGCGCTCCCCTTCCTGTAATCCTTCGATCACCGGGTGACGCCCATCCTTGATCGCTACCGTATCGCCGGCGTTGATGCGGGGCCTGACATATCCACACATCACGGCGCGATCTGCCAGGGCGGCAATCACGTCCAACTGCGCCAATGCCGCCGCCGTTTGTTGAATTCCAGCCGTCTGTTCCACCACCTTGTCCCGTATTTCTACAAACAACTCATATTCCAAGGCCACCGCCCGCTCCTGGGCTCCCGTAATCTTCCGCTCGTACTCCTTGAGTTCGGGAGTCACGAACCGCTCCCCATTCACAAGGGTCTGCTTGCGAACATAGTCTTCCGGCGCGTTGGCCAACTGCCCCTTGGAGATCTCAATGTAATACCCAAACACCCGGTTATGGCGCACTTTCAAGGTCTTGATTCCGGTTCGCGCCTGCTCACGAGTCTGAAAATCAGCCAACCATTGGCGGCCTTCTCCGGCGGCCGCACGAAGCTCGTCAAGCTCTGCGCTGAATCCCTTGCGTATGATCCCGCCTTCTTTCAAGGCCAGGGGAGGCTCGTCCTCAATCGCCCGCCCAATCAAGGCGGCCAATTCCGGCAAAAGAACCATCTCCTCGCTCAGCCGCTTCAATAACTCCATCGCGTGATCGGCGACCAGCGCACGGAGTTCCGGCAACGCTGTCAGGGAGGCGCCCATGCCCCGCAGGTCACGGCCGTTGCCGCTACCGGCGCTCAACCGGGCCACCAGCCGTTCCAAGTCGCGGATGCCGCCCAGCCTGTCACGAAGTTCGTGAAGCAGGGTTCTGTCCCGCATTAAGGCTTCCACCGCATCCAATCGCCGTTCGATGCCCTTCACATCCGCCAGTGGACGAAGGATCCAGTCCCGCATCAGTCTGGCGCCCATGGGAGTTTTGGTTTGATCCAGTATTCCGAGCAGGGTCACCGATCCGCGCCGCTCTTCTGACCGGCGGGGCACAAGATCCAGGTTGGCACAGGTGGCCTGGTCAATCATCATGAATTCAGCCGGGTTGCTCACCCGCAGCGAGCGGACATGCTTGAGGTCGCGCTTGAGATCCTCCTGGACGTAAAATAATACTCCGCCTGCCGCCCCAACTGCGGCAGTCTTGTGTTCACAGCCGAAGCCATCCAGCGAATGTACGGCAAATTGACGAATCAGACGATCACGCGCCACATCAGGGCGGAACACCCAATCCTCGCAACTTGTAATGACGATCCGATCAAGTGTTGCAACCAGCGACTTCACCCACGGGTCGTTCATCTGTTCGGTGGGAATCACACACTCGCGGGGAACAAATTGCTTAAGCGTATCGGCGAGAAGCCCGGCATCCATCGATTCCTCCACCCAGAAGGCGCCGGTCGAAATGTCGAGCAGGGCCAACCCGAACATATCTCCACACCGACAAAATCCGCCGAGATAATTATTCTGCACTGAAGTTAGAATCGCATCCTGCATCACGGTTCCCGGAGTGACAATGCCTGTCACTTCCCGCCGGACAATCCCTTTGGCCATTGCGGGGTCTTCCACCTGGTCGCAGATGGCCACCTTTTTTCCTGCCCGGATCAATTTGGACAGATAGCTATCCACCGCATGGAACGGGATCCCGCACATGGGAATTGCCTGGCGCCTGGTCAGTGTAATATCGAGAATCTGGGCAGCCTCTTTGGCGTCCTCGAAAAACATCTCATAAAAATCGCCCAGCCGAAAAAAAAGGATCGTATTGGCCGGTAGCGTGTTTCGGATTTTCCGGTACTGCGCCATCATCGGTGTTAAGGCGTCACCACTCATATTTCTCCCAATCCATCGGCTAGTTTTTGCCACTGGTCAACCTCGAGCATCTCCGGGCGGATACGAGGATCCACTCCAATCGCATCCAAAACCGAAACCGCCCGTTCCGGCGCAAACCCCAATCCCGGCGCAACATGCGCTAGGATCGTCGCCATCTGCTTTCTCCGTAACGAAAACGCCGCCTTGGTCAGCCTGGCGTACATCGTCCTGTTGCCCGTATTCACAACCGAGTCCGACAACCTTGTCATCAAGACCACGGCCGATTTAACCACGGGCCTCGGATGAAAACAGGAGGGACTAATCACCTTGACCATCTCCACACGGTACACCCGCTGTGCCCAGACACCCAACAACCCGCGCGCATCAGTCCCAACCGCCGCCGTCAAACGCTCCGCAACTTCAAGTTGAAGCGTCACGGTAACCCGCGCGGGCGGACGGGGCAAGGCAAACACATTCATTAAAATACGGCTGCCAACAGAATACGGGAGATTGGAAACCAGGCTGGTGATTTTCTCTTTTTCGAAAAAGTCGGCATCGAGATCCAACGCATCACCATTAACCAGGGACAAGGCAGGGTGGTTCTGAAACTGCTCATGCAGATAATCATATAAACCCCGGTCCTTTTCCACGGCGATCACACGTCCGGATTTCTCCACCAATATCTCAGTTAGAACACCAAGCCCGGGCCCGACTTCCAAAATTTCATCATCAGGTTTGGGGTCGGCCGCGGCGATAATGATGTCGCGGATATTCGCATCAATCAGGAAGTTCTGCCCCAGAAGCGAGTTCGGCGTCAGGCCACGCTGATGCAGCAACGCCAGAACTTGTGAAGGGCTTGTGAGTTTCACCGCGTCTCCGATTCCAAACCGTCAGAGACTAGACGGTTCGACAAGTTTGATATAAGCGTCCTTCCGAAGACGCGCAATCCACACCACGGTAAGACGTCGTATTTCTTTCCGGCGTAAGTCCTTTTCGATCGAAGTCCTAACCTCTTCGAACGGAATGGTGCCGGCAGCCTGCCGATCCTCAAGTTTGACCAGATAGAAATCACCATCCATCCGAATCACTTCGCTGAAACCGTCTTTATTCAACGCCGCCACAGGACCCGCCAATTCAGGACGCAGATCCTTGGTTTCCACCCATCCCCACGCTCCACCCTGGGTCGCCTTGCCATCCTCTGAAAGTTTTTTGGCGGTTTCAGCAAAATCGGCTCCCGCCTTGAGTTGAGCCAACGCGGTGGCCACGGACGCTTCACGCACAGTCCGATCCGTGCTGTTGGTCGAACCATGGATAAGGATTACCCGGAGCTTCAGCCGTTCTTCCCTGAAATACTTCGCGGGATTGCCGGAATAAATGGCGAGGACATCCCGGGGCGAAATCACCACCTTGGACTCCACTTCCCGTCCTCGCATCATCCCGACAATGATCCGCTCACGCATACGGCGTCGCCACTCCTCCATGGACAGACGTTCCTCGCGGAGGGCATTGAGGAATTCCTGCCGGTCCCCGCCAAACCGGTCCTGAATAAAATCGGCCACCTTTTTTTCCACATACTTGTCAACGCCATCCTTATTAACCTTCGTGTCAGCCTCATAGGCCTTTAAGATCAGCTTGGCGTTAATGAGATCGTCCAGCGCCTCGCCATACGCTTCCTTGATTTTGGCATCGATTTCCGCCCCTTCGTAGACCTGACGCAACTGGTTCACGGCAGGGGCAATGGACTCCTTGACTTCCCCCACCGTCACCACGGTGTCGTTCACAAAGGCAGCCACCCCATCCACGGTAACAGACGCCCCGCGTGCGCCACACGCCAAGGCGATCGCCCCCACAATAAATATAGTCCTTTTCATCCGTTCAGCCTCCACCCAGTATTCCCACACAAGCAGCGACGCTGACTATGACACACCCCCACCCGTAGCCGCAACATTTTCCCTTGGAGCAACGAGAGCGTGAAGATTGTAATGTGAAATGCCGTAGGGAGAAAAGAAAGCGTTCCATGCCGTGGATCGCTATCCTTTGTGGTCTTACCAAGGAACACCAAGGAAGGAGCACGGCATGGAACAGAGGGAAAATAGCAGGAAGGGTAAGCATTTGACTAGGGAAGAGCGCATGATGATCGAGAGGATGTCCCGAGGGGGGTACCCCCCTCGGGACATCGCCGCGATCCTGGAACGGCATCCCCGGACGATTGAGCGGGAACTGGAGCGGGGTAGAGTGAAGCACGTGGACTCCGAGTTGCGCCAGAAGTCTGTTTACAGCAGCGACCGCGGGCAGGATGTGCATGCTCTGAATGCCACCGCCAGGGGACCCGGCCTGAAGCTGGGCCGGAACTATCCTCTGGCTGAGTTCATACGGTGTCGTATCGTCGAACACAAGGAGTCTCCGGATGTGGTGGCTTCCCGCATCCGTCAAACCGGCATGGACGGGGCGGTCTGTACCAGAACGCTCTATCGATACATCGATCAAGGGGTGATCCCCGGCGTGAGCAATGAGTCGCTCTGGGAGAAACGTAAACGCGCCCAGTACTCCCCCCGACGAACCCGGCGCGTAATCAAGCGACTGGCACGCGGAACCAGCATTGATCAACGCCCCTCAACAGCCGAGACCCGCGAGGAGTTCGGACATTGGGAAATGGATCTGGTCGTCGGTCCTCTTCGCGGATCTAGCGCGACGCTCTTGACCCTCGTGGAGCGCAAACACAGGCACATCCTCATCCGCAAACTGCCCGATAAGTCTCAGGCCAGTGTCTTGAAGGCCCTTCGGGGGATCGAGCGACACTATGGAGCTAAACGCTTCCGGAAAATCTTCAAGTCCATTACCACAGACAACGGCAGTGAGTTCCTTGACTTCGAAGCCCTCGAATCCTCCTCCTTCTCCTCTCAGCCTCGCACGCGCGTCTTCTACGCCCACGCCTATTCGTCCTGGGAGCGGGGCTCAAACGAAAATGCCAACAGAATGATCCGCAGGTTCGTCGCCAAGGGCTGCGATATCGCCCACCTTAACCAGCACTCCGTCGCTGCCATCGAATCCTGGATCAATAACTACCCTCGCAGAATCCTCGCCTTCAAGACCCCTGTCGACCTCTTCAACAATGAACTGAGGGCTATCGCTTGATCATAAACACCGACCACTACCTACGGCATTTGAATTTACAACCTACCTTAAAATCGCAGAGTACTGGCACGCAGAAGAGGGTGGCTTTGTACGCTGTGACCTTTGCCCTCATCATTGTCGATTGCGGGAGGGACAGAAGGGG
>Ga0194060_10001807_pt1 | contig 15306 bp, 18 predicted proteins | sample SepL225m_MetaG_FD_163427 | JGI IMG/M metagenome (GOLD analysis project Ga0194060, IMG submission 163427) | Anoxic zone freshwater microbial communities from boreal shield lake in IISD Experimental Lakes Area, Ontario, Canada - Sep2016-L222-5m | ecosystem: Environmental > Aquatic > Freshwater >...
AGCTTGGCAGAAGCATCGTCAGCAATAAGAACTATCTGCCAAAAGAATTACTGGATGATGACGGGAAATAATATGGGATGCTGAGGCGTCCGAGGAGGACACGACCATGACAAATAAAATTATGAAAGAAATCCTTTCACCTTTCGAGAAAATTCGGCGCTCTAACGATGGCGGTAACGAGTTCTGGTCAAGTCGTGATTTTGCTAAAGTACTTGGCTATAGCGATTACCGGAATTTTGAGCAGGTCGTTACCAAAGCCCGTACCGCATGCTTTAACAGCGGTCAGCGGATTGATGACCATTTCGTTGACGTCACCGAAATGGTCGATCTTGGTAGTGGCGCTAAAAGACAGGTAAAAACCGCCTTTTTATCCCGTTATGCCTGCTATCTGATCGTTCAAAATGCCGATCCGGGTAAAGAGATTGTCGCCCTCGGTCAGACCTATTTTGCCGTGCAGACACGGAAACAGGAATTATCCGAGCAGGCTATAGAAGACGAACGGCGCCTTCTGTTGCGTGAAGAGGTGCGATTGCACAACGTCAAGCTAGCTGATGCAGCCAAAGATGCTGTACAGAAAATACAGTGACACCATACCCATTAATCCGGGCAATGCGTGGTATGGGGGGAAATTACTCTTTAAATCAAGACAAAATGGGTATGGTGTCCCTGTATTCCTGAAGACAAAATGGGTATGGTGTCCCTGTATTCCTGGGGTCAGACACCACAAGATTGCAAGATGATTTTTTACGAGAAGCACGTGAGGCGTTTCCTGCCATTTTGCAATTCGTCCAAACCAGGTCTTTACTGGTGAGCAAGAGCATGAATCAGCACGACGGTATGCGGCGGGGTGAGTGAGGACGATAACAAAACCAACACAATATGGAGGTCATTTATGTTGACGAATCTACAAACATTTGAGGCGGAAGCTCTGACTTTACCGGTTTCTGAACGGGCTCTACTGGCACAACATCTCCTGGCTAGTCTCGACGATACCAATGAACAGGAAAACGAGCAGTTATGGTTGAATGAGGCGCAAAGGCGATACAATGCCTACCAAAATGGCACTGTTTCATCGCGGGATGCTTTTGAGGCAATTGCCGAAATGCGTGGGCAGTTGTGAGCTATACAACTCGTCTACTTCTTCCGGCAGAGCAGGAAATGTTCGCTACCGCCCGCTATTATGAATTGCAAGCTCCCGGACTTGGTCATGATTTTCTTGATAAAGTCGAAAAAGCACTTCAAGACCTTGTCAGCTCACCGGAACGCTGGCCTGTCGTACAAGAAGATATTCGCCGTCGTTTAATCAGGCGTTTTCCTTATTCTCTCATCTATCGCATTGAACCAGATGAAATTGTTATTTTGGCGGTAATGCACCAAAAAAGGCATCCATCATATTGGCTACCAAGAAGACAAATTGAATAACGTGCGACGTGGATAGAGCCATAAAATTCCGCATATGCGGAATTCGAGCTAACATGTTAATTTTGAAGAACACAGCTTAAAAAAGTAGCCGAATTTTCAGTGAGCCGGAAAGAAGCAAAACTGTCATTCCGGCAGGCTTATGGCCGGAATCCAGCTTGTAAGTACCTGAAAATATGGCAGAGAAAAAACATCAGGAGGTTTAAACTATGCGCCGTCTCCCCGTCTTTTTCGTACTCGACTGTTCCGAATCAATGGCAGGTGAAAATTTGAGGAAGATGGAGGAGGGGATCGGCATGATCGTCCGCAACCTCCGTCAGGATCCTCATGCGCTGGAAACAGCCTATCTTTCCGTCATTGCCTTTGCCGGCATTGCCAGAACAATCGCTCCGCTGGTGGAGGTTTTTTCATTCTACCCCCCCAAACTTCCCATGGGGAGTGGCACCAGTCTGGGCGCGGCGCTTAACGAGCTGATGAAACAGATTGATGCCCAGGTGGTCAAATCCACCCCGGATCAGAAGGGGGACTGGAAACCGATAGTCTACCTGTTTACCGACGGCAAGCCGACCGACAAGGTTGATCCGGCTCTGCGCGCCTGGCAGGAGCGTTATGCTAGAAAAACGAACCTGATAGCCGTTGCCATGGGTAAATATGCCGATATCGGGGTGTTGCAGAAACTGACTGAAACGGTGCTGGTGTTTGAGGAGCAGACAGAAGAGGATTTCAGGAAATTCATCTCTTGGATTTCGTCTTCCGTGTCATCTCAGAGCAAGGCCGTGGGGGATGGGCATGGTGACGATCTCAATCTGGCGCGCATTGACAGCAATGTTATTTCCCTGGTCAAAAAAGGCGATCCGCTCCCCCCGCCTCCGGCTGACCACGACTGCGTCGTCCTGACCGGGCGTTGCCAGAAGAGCCGCAATCCCTACATCATGAAATATGACCGAGCTCGCAATGTTCTCCCATTTAGAAAAGAGGTCGATAAAGAGGCACATTTTGAACTCACCGGCTGTTTTCCTATCACGGAAGAGTACTTTGAGTGGTCGGCGCCAGAAGCGGCGAATCTGGTTGTAAATACCGGGGAACTGCACGGCAATCCCGGATGCCCCTATTGCGGCAACATAACCGCCTTTGCCATGTGCAGTTGCTGTAAGCTCATGTGTATCAATGGCCCCGGTATGGTAACCTGCCCTTGGTGCAGATCGCAGGTTGAGTTTGGTGCCGGTGGCTCTAAAGACGGTTTTGATGTCCAACGTGGAAGGGGGTAATTATGGAAAAGGACTATTCAGATATTGTCAGGAAATTTCTGGAGACCGGTGGTTTGGCTGAAATCGGCATCAGTAATCAGTCGCCAGATTTTTTAGATCGTCTTGTAATGATGGATGAGGTACAACAGGCGGCAGAAAAATTTATCGATGAAATAACAAAGCAGGTAGTCAAGGTGGAACAACAGATGACAGAGGAAAAAACAACGCAGCCAGGTACGGTGCCGGAAGATGCCCCGCCACCAATACCCCCTTCGCCAGCTCTGGAAGAATCCAGAACAACATTCACCGTCAGTGCGAACGGCAGAGCTAATGTTGATTTCATGGCAAAAATTGAAGGCAAAAGCACAAGCAGCAAAGCGGTTGTCATTCGCAATGTGATTATTCCGGATAATCTGGGACTCAATTTCGACCCTGAAAAATCCGAACTGTTTGGAATTCCACTTCTGGCGGGTGATTTCCAGCTCAAGGTGAGTTTTCAGTTTGATCCGACATTGCCTGACGATCCGCTGCTGCATCATGGCGAGTGCGGCCTGATAGTCAATCCGGATCCCAAAACCCTCTGGAAAAACCTGGAGTCCGACAGGAACGGCCCCTATTGGAAAGAGGATGAGGCAACGCAGTTTATTGCCGGTGAAGATGGTTTGAGTATGGTTGTTGCCAGCAAGCGTGGTCGCTCCCATGCCCATGTTGGCTCATTCCGTGATGATGATTTCTGTCTGCTGCACGACGCAGCGACCGGCTGGCGGATAATGGTGGTTGCCGATGGTGCTGGCAGTGCAAAATTATCAAGGCAGGGTTCTCTGATCGCTTCCCGCACCGCTTTGAATTCAGTTGCCGCTGCTCTGCCCGGTGAAAGAGGGCAAAAACTGGATGAGGCTGTTCTTCTTCTGGAAACGGATGCCGATTCGGCTCAGAAACAGATTCAGGATCAACTCTACTATCTCTTCGGCAATGCCGCGAAAGAGGCGGTTCACGCAATCGAAGGGGAAGCAAAATCGGCCGGGGCGCTCTACAAGGATTTTTCAACTACCCTTATAGTTACGATTCATAAAAAAGTCGCCGCCGGGCATTTTATCGCCGCCTACTGGGTGGGGGACGGCGGTGTCGGCGTTTATCGCCAGGGGGTGGAAGTGAAAGTTCTCGGCAGAGCTGACAGCGGGGAGTTTGCCGGGCAGACGCGCTTCCTTGACGCAGCCATGCTTGACTCTCAGGAAATAATGAACCGGATGAAGGTCACTATCGTCCCGGACTTTACCGCACTGATCGCCATGACCGATGGTATCACAGATCCGAAATTTGAAACCGATGCCAACATTGAAAACAGCGACAAATGGGGTGAACTCTGGGCGGACCTGTCACCTGTTACAGAAGCGCCCGATCCGGCGGCAACCCTGCTTGACTGGCTCGATTTTTGGAGCCCCGGCAACCATGACGACCGGACAATCGCTATCCTCTATCCGGTCAGACCAGCAGAGCCGAAATCTCTTATTCCGGAGGTTGAAGCATGAGTAGCGTAATCAGGGCGACTACCACCGACGGAAGGCAGGTTGAGTTTGTCGATGTGATTATCGGTTCCGGTGGTATGAAGGATGTCTATTTCAGCCCGGACAAGAGCTACGTTATCGGCTTTATCCGGGACAGGATGGATTCGTTCAAGTACTCCCAGACCAAAGATCGACTTATCACGATAACCGGAGCGTATCGCGACCGGATTTTCAACCAGGCGGGGGGGGATTACTGGCAGAATCTCTACTGCTGGCCGACCGGTGTTGTTGAGTATGGCGGGAGACTCGGTGTCGTGGCGCCCACTTACCAGAAGCAGTATTTTTTTGAGTGGGGATCGCGTAACGATGATTTTCTGGGGATAAAGGGGAAGGAAAAAGAGGGGAAATGGTTTGCATCGGCCTCAAATCAGAACCGTTTTCTTGATCCCAGAGAACGGGGGAACTGGCTGAACTACCTCCGCATGGGAATTCTTCTCTCCCGTTCGGTCAAGCGACTCCATGCCGCAGGTCTCGCCCATTCTGATCTCTCCTACAAAAACTGTCTGGTAAACCCGGTCAATGGCAGTGCCTGTATTATCGATATCGACGGCCTGGTTGTGCCGCAGAAGTTTCCCCCCGATGTTGTCGGCACTCCGGATTTCATCGCCCCTGAAGTCGTCATGACCAGTCATCTGCCGACCAGCGACCCGAACCGGAAGCTCCCCTGCATCAACACAGACCGCCATGCTCTTGCTGTGCTGATTTATATGTATCTTCTCTACCGACACCCATTGCGTGGCGACAAGGTTCATGACCAGGATCCGCAGACCGACGAGACGCTTTCAATGGGTATAAAAGCCATGTTTGTCGAGCATCCATCTGATGCCAGCAACCGGATCAGGGTGCAGAATGTCAAGCAGAGCGAACTTCCCTGGAAGGATACCGGCAAAATCCCATATACTGTGACCGGCCCATATCTGGTTCCGTTGTTCAACCAGGCATTTATCGACACCCTGCATAATCCGTCGCAAAGACCGACTGCCAATGACTGGGAAGTGGCTCTGGTCAAGACGGTTGACCTTATCCAGCCCTGCCAGAACCAAAACTGTGACCAGAAGTGGTATGTGTTTGACAACAGTACAGCGCCAAAGTGCCCTTTCTGCGGAACCGCCTACAGAGGCAAACTGCCGGTGCTGAATCTCTATTCCTCCCGCAAGGAGGGAAATTTCAGGCCGGATAATCACCGCCTTATGGTATACACCAACCAGTCACTTTTCCAATGGCACGTAAACCGGAATGTCTTTCCAAACGAGCATCTGACTGATGAGCAGAAGCGTCGCGTCGGCTATTTCGTGTTGCATAACGGTGCGTGGTGGCTGGTGAACGAGCGGCTGCCGGATCTCATGGATGTTGACAGCAAAACGAGTATCGCCGTCGGCGACAAGGTGGAACTTAAAGACGGTCTCAAGCTGCTCCTCTCCCGCGAGGATGGCGGACGGCTGGTTGTCGTGCAGATGGTGGAAGGTGCCCGTTCGTAATTGAAACAGAACGTGTTCGGAATAGATGTCAAAAATCCAGGAGGCGGTATGAAAAAATTTGTTGAAGCTCCAGCATCATCAGCAAACACGCAGGTTGTAGAACTCGGTTATCTGGAGTTATATGACGCGGTGGCAGAGTCAATGTATGCCTTTGTCGCCTACCGGGAGACGGCGGTAGATACCGGCAAATGGGAATTCAGGATCAAGTCCGCCAATACTGCCGGCACTACCATTGATCCTGACAATTCATTTCTGGACGGATATATTTTAAAGGCACTTGGCAAAGGTGAAACATACTTTGTCTGGGGATTTAATCTCACTCCGAGCCCAGGCGATCCGAGGCTGGTGGAAAACAGAATCTATTTTGACGAAGAGAGAAACATAACCTCTGTCGAACTGCATCTGATTACCCGCAAGGCCGACTCATCGCCCAACGAGGAAAAAGTACTGAAGATTGACTGGCCCGCCTGATGATATAGAAAGAGCAATTGCGATAACAAAAAAAACTACACTTTGCGAGTTATGCTATGTTATTGTGCCGCAGGAAGAGCTTGGTGGAAAGGGAGAAAATGTCGTGAGTCGTTTCAGAATAAATACTGATCGTCTGCTGGAAGTAGATCTGCAAAATGAGAAGGTCATGGCTATTGCCGGCGCTATGGTTGCTTACACCGGCTCAATCAAATTCGAGAAATCGATTCTTGGCGGTGAAGGCATCTTCGGAGCGCTGAAGAGAAAAGTCACCAACGAGGGAATGTCTCTCATGCAGACTATCGGCACCGGCACCGTCTATTATGCGCATAATGCCGCCGAGATCGCTGTCATACCGCTGGCTCAGGAAAAGTTATTCATTGAGAGCAGCAGCCTTTTGGCTTACGATTCAAGCCTCAAAACCAGCACTGCATTTGCCGGATTGCGCGGTGCGACATCTGGGCAGGGCTTATTTACAACCACCGTTGAAGGGAACGGCAATATTGCCGTCATCTCACGCGGCAACCTGATTACGCTCGAAGTCGCCCCGAACTACCCTCTTTTTGTCGATCCTGACGCCTTTATCGGCTACAAAGGCAATGTTCAGCAGGAATTTGTCTTTGATGTGAACTGGCGCACAATGGTCGGACAAGCTTCCGGCGAGTCCTATCAATTCAAGTTCACCGGCCAGGGCGTGGTGTACATTCAACCCGCCGAACGCTAAGGAGCTGCGATGCCTTCCTATAATCAGATAAACGAAAAACTCGTGGAAGTTACCCTGAACAACGAGGAGGTATTCGCCAAACGCGGGGCGATGATCTCCTATCAGGGCAAGGTTGATTTTGCGCGATCTTTTCTCGGTAGCGGCGATGTGCAGGATCTCGCCATGCGCGCTGTAACCAACGAAGCTTATACCCTGATGGTGGCAAAAGGCACCGGGAAAGTTTATTACGGCTACAACGGCCTGTTCGCCAGTATCATCAAGGTCTCCAACGAAATTGTCTATGTCGAAAGCAAAACTCTGCTGGCATACGATTCGCGCCTGCGTACCGGCACGATGTTCCTCGGAAATCAGGGTGGAGTACAGGGGATATTACGCGGCGCAGTTACCGGTCAGGGGCTGTTCACCACTACGTTGCAGGGCACCGGCGAAATCGCGATTTTATCGGATGGCAATGCGATCGGCCTGACGGTCACACAGGAACAGCCTGTCTTTGTTGACCCTAACGCCTACATCGGCCACAAAGGGAGCCTGACCTCCAGCATCGTCACCGACCTCAACTGGAAAACCTTTGTCGGTCAGGCATCAGGCGAGTCCTATCAGGTCAAATTCATGGGGCAGGGCACAGTGTACATTCAAGCGAGCGAGCGACAATCATGACAATATATAACCCCGGCAACCTGCCTAAAAACGACAACCTGAACCGCTTTGCCTTTGTAGTTGATGTTGAAGAAGAGATATTCATCCGCAAAGGGAAAATGATCGCATTCTACGGACAACTCCAATTTCAGGCGATCGGCTCCAGCATGCTGGATATTCTTATCAAACAGACATTCAACGCGCCGCTCTACATCAACCACTTTGTCGTCGCCAAGGGCCAAGGGCAACTGATCCTGGGTGATAACGGCAACGATATCGCCAGCTACGATCTTGACGACGCCAACATGACGATAAAAGCGAGCCATCTACTAGGCTTCACCCGGAAAGTTGTCTGTCAGGAATCGACTATGCCCGGCTATCTGACAATGATCGGCACCGGGAAAATCTTTGCGTCAAGCAACGGCCCTGTCCATTTTCTTGATCTGCCCTGCCGGGTTGACCCGAATTCAGTGCTCGGCTGGGCGGATTGCCCAAGCCCGTCGTATCGCTATGATTACAGCCATGTAGCCGGCCTGATGTCAATGGCAGGGGCGGTGACCGGCATTACGCTGTCGGGTGAAGAAAAACAGATCGATTTCAGCGGTCAGGGGACGGTTCTGATTCAGTCGTCAGAGTTTGGAGAACTGCTTCCTGATAGCGGTTTGAACAGATAATTCGCATCAGCAATCAGGATACTTTTATCAGGTAAACGCCCTTTCGGTTATTCGGAAGGGCGTTTATTTTTTTGAGCTGTCTGCATTTCACAAAACCCTTGTAGATGGGGGTATGGTTCCCCTGTATTTTTCTGCCTTTGTGCTTAATTACCGCCGAATTAGGATGAAATCTGCTATACTCCCGCCATGAGCCGAAAAATCACACAGAAACTGCGCACCCTGCTGGCTGCGGAAACCAACCTCTGCGACAGGGGGCAGAATCGAGGTGGAGAACTCTCGATATGTCTTGTTTACCCGAACCACTACCGCACCGGCATGGGGAGCCTCGGTTTTCAGACGGTTTACCGGCTGCTGGCGGAGAGCGCCGGAATACAGTGTGAGCGCACCTTTCTCCCGGAGCGGGATGATCCGGACGAATATCGCCGCAGCGGTTCTCTCCTCCTCTCCCTCGAATCGCAGCGACCGCTGGCAGATTTTGATGTTATCGCGTTTTCTACCTCTTTTGAACCGGACTACCTGAACATCCCGATCATACTGACTCTGGCCGGAATCCCGCTGTATGCCGCAGAGCGCAATCAATCCCACTCTCTGGTCATCGCTGGTGGAGCCGCTTTTTTTATCAACCCCGAACCGGTCGCCGATTTTATTGACGTTATCTGTATCGGTGAAGCGGAGGAGATCATCCCCGGACTCCTCTCCGCGCTGCTCTCTCCCCGCCAGGATGAGACGCGCCGTGCGCTCTTCTCTTCACTCGCCGCCGTTCCGGGCGTCTATATCCCCTCGCTCTATCATCCTCGCTATCAAGGTGACGATCTCTGCGGTTTTGATGTCGAAGGTAACGCCCCATATCCGGTGGTTCGGGTCTCATCCCCGCTTGAAAAGCACCCCCCATCCTCGTCGCAGATTCTGGCTGACGATATAGAGTTTGGCGATATGTTCCTGATCGAGGTCAGCCGTGGCTGTCCGAGGGGGTGCCGCTTCTGTAGTTCCGGCTTCATCTACGGCGCATTTCGCCAGCAGCCGTTTGAACATCTTGCTGCGCTGGTTGACAGTGGGCTTAATCATCGCTGCAAATTCGGGCTGGTAGGCGCGGCGGTCTCCGATTACGCCGAAATCGGTCGGTTATGCCGCTATATCGTTGACAAAGGTGCAAAAATCTCGGTCTCCTCACTCCGCATTGACCGGATCGATCCGGTTATGCTGGACGCGCTGGTGGCGAGCGGGCACAAAACCATCTCACTCGCGCCGGAAGGGGGTTCGCAGCGACTGCGTGACCTGGTCCGGAAGAACCTGACAGAGGAGCAGATTCTGGACGCCTGCGATACGCTGATCTCCAGAGATATTCTGAACCTGAAGCTGTATGTCATTATCGGTCTGCCGACCGAGACGGATACCGACCTCTGCGAACTCGTCAGGCTGGTGGAGGCGATCCGTCTGCGGGTTATTGAAAGAGCCAGAGCCAACAGGCGGCTGGGGGAGATTACGCTGTCAGTCAACCCATTCGTCCCGAAACCGTTCACTCCCTTTCAGTGGTGCGGCATGGAACCGCTCCCTTCGCTGGAGCGTAAAGTTAAACTCCTTGAAACCGCTCTGCGCCCTCTCTCCAATGTACGCCTCAAAGTAGAGAGTCTGCGCGACTCTTATCTTCAGGCGCTTCTCTCGCGTGGGGATCGACGTTTATCCCCTCTGCTGGCGGCGATGGCCGGTGGTGCCAATCTCAAAAAAGCGGCCAAAATGTGCGGTATCGACACGGACTGCTATGTCCGGCGTGAAATCAAAGAGGGAGAATTCCTCCCCTGGAGCGTTATCAGCACGGCGGATACGGCTATGCTGTGGAAAGAGTATGAACAGGGGCAAGGCAAGGGGAAGCGATCATGAAAGTCTGCACGATGTGCGGGAAGGAGTATGACGAGACGGTAACCCGCTCCGGGTATGCCGAGGCTGGTGAATGGCTGGCGGGTGAAGTATGGGAGGATGCCGGCGAGTTATGCCATCTCTGTCTTGAAAATCGGGCAAGACTGGTTATGATGTACGACCATCAGCATAACAGGTAAGCATCTTTTGGACTTGTGACAATGTCGAAAATATGTCATTAAAAGCATAGCAAGCTGCAGCAAAATTTCTACTGACTGCCGACACATAAAGGATATGTAAAATGACCCTGCTCTACAGATTGACACTGCTGTTTTTTCTGTCTCTCATACCTGGATTCGCCAGCGCACTTGAGCTGTCAATAAAGGATAACGGTCTGAGCTTTTCTCTCCATCAGCCTGAAACTATTACTATAATGCTGGCAGGGAATCCGACCACCGGTTATGCATGGGAGATGGTTGAGGTAGATCGAAGTGTGCTGACCACTGAACCGGAACCGGTCTTTGTGCCTGACTCGACCCTCAGCGGCGCGGGGGGGCGCTTCACCTTTCGTCTCTACCCGATCGCGAAAGGTTCCACTCGCGTGAAACTCGTCTACCGCCGCTCCTGGGAGAAGAATGTTCCGCCGATAGAGACATTCAGCGTTGATATCCAGGTACTGAACCCCAAACAGGCGACCCTGTCGGCAGTTTATCTTGGAAAGGGGGGGGCAACGCTCTCCGCGTTTTTTGATACGGAGGGGAAAAAAGTGACGCTCACTCTTCCAGGAGGTGGCACGGTTTTACTACCGCAAGCCATTTCAGGTTCCGGCGCACGCTACAGCGACGGAAACCGCACCTTCTGGGAACACCAGGATAAAGCTGTCTACACCGAGGGTGAGAAGGTAATTTTTGAAGGATCGGCCAGATAAGTGCCATCGTGAAACACAACATTACGATTCTGTCAATGGTTGATATGGTGAATTGAAGAAGCTTTAGACATAATCATCCTGATGCGGTTAAATGTATTACTCTTTATTGCAGTTGATTGCACTGCAACACCAGATAGCAGGTAATAACAAAAGAGGTTAAAGCAGGGCAGACCACCCCCCCATGAAACAGTCCTGGCAAAATGGGAGGCGAAGGCTTGCGAGTAGCATGGTCAAAAGGTGCTGAGAGGAACCTTGATTCCGTTGAAGCCTACATCGCCCAGGATAATACTGCCGCTGTAGCTAAAACTGTCGTTAAAATTGTAAAGCGAACCTTTGTCCAACTCTCCAAACATCCCGCCAGCGGTAAACCAGGACGAATCAGCGGAACAAGAGAACATATCTTCCCAGAGATCCCCTACATCGTCATCTACTCGGTACGGGGGGATATAATCTTCATCCTGCAAGTATTCCACACCGACCAGGACTTCGAGAATCTACCCGAACAGAGCATTTAAGTGACAGTTGAACTCTGCCGAGTACTCTTCAAGTGAAACTTTTTGTTGACGCAGTGTAAGTTTGAGCGGCAGTATGTCCAAGTAGTTATATTCAAATCAAAAATACTGGACAGACCTATTAAAGACCTTTCCTCCCTTATTCCATATCTGATTTCGCTTCGCTGGCGCTATGCCGGCGGAGCCGCGTTTCTTCTTTTTACCAACGCCTTTGCTCTCCTGATCCCCTGGTTCATGAAACTGGCGGTTGAAGCGTTGCAGCAGCCGGCAAAGGCGCAGTTCTCCCCGTCGGCCTGCGCAGTTATCATCACGCTTCTGGCGCTGCTGCACTGCGTCACACGCATCTTTTCACGGACTCTGACGCTTAATGCCGCCCGCATTATCGAGTTCCGTATCCGCAACGATCTGTTCAGTCGCCTGATGCTGCTTGATCTCGGCTATTTTTCCAGCAGCCGGAGTGGCGATATTCTCTCCCGTTTTTCAAATGACCTGACAAATGTCCGCATGCTGACCGGCTTTGGCGTGTTGAGTGTCGTTAATACCGTTATAATTTATTCCGCTTCGGTAACGATGATGCTTAAAATCCACATCTGGCTGACCTTCTGGGCGATTCTGCCATTTCCGCTGATGGTGCTGATCGTAAAAAAAGTCAGCCATCACCTGTTCCAGCGCACTCTGGAGGCTCAGGAGGAGTTGGCGCGTCTTTCAAGCCAGGCAGAAGAGAGCGTTTCAGCGGTACGACTGATCAAATCCTACTGCAGGGAAGAGTATTTCGAGGGGGAATTCGGTAAAACTGCGGAGCGCTATCTGCGGCAGAACCTTCGCCTTGCCAGATTGCGCGGCCTTATCATACCGGTTATGGCAGGAGCCACCGGAGCCGGCACTCTGGTAGTTCTTTTTATGGGGGGGCGTCTTGTCATCGGCAGCATCATCACCCTGGGAGATTTCGTCGCTTTCAGCGGTTATCTGGCAATGCTGGTCTGGCCCACGGCTGTTCTCGGGTGGATTCTGACTCTGGCGCAGCGGGGTGCCGCATCGATGTCGCGACTCTCCGAAATACTTGCAGCAGAACCTGCCGTGGCAGACAGACCCGGTTCAGAACCGATTGGCTCTCTGCAGCATGGTATCGAATTTCGGAATTTAACTTTTGTCTACGGCGATAAAACTGTTCTGAATAGAGTCTCTTTGAATATCAAGGCGGGGGAGACGGTAGGGATAACCGGTGAGGTGGGGAGCGGCAAGACGACTCTTCTCAGGCTGATACCGAGGCTGCTTAAGGTGTCGGACGGGATGATCCTTGTCGATGGGTGCGACATAAACAGCATAACAACTGCCACAATGCGCCGTCTGATCGGCTATGTTCCGCAGGAGGCGTTTCTCTTTTCCCGCAGCATCGCTGAAAATATCGGCTATGGGATGCGTCACGATGGCGACCTTGAAACTGTCAGGAGAGCCGCTGGTCAGGCCGGTTTTCTCCAGGATGTGGAGAAGTTTCCCAGGCGATTTAAGACGCAGGTGGGGGAGAAGGGGGTGACACTTTCCGGTGGACAGAAACAGAGGCTGGCGATCGCCCGTGCCCTGGCGGGTGACCCGCAGCTCCTTCTGCTGGACGATCCGCTTTCATCGGTGGATGCAGGGCGCGAGGAGGAAATTTTAAATGAACTTGGGGAATTTTATGCCGGGAGAACTGTGCTGCTGGTATCGCAGCGGGTTTCGGCATTTCGGGATTGCAGCCGGGTGATTGTTCTTAAAGCCGGAGAAATTGCAGAGCAGGGGGCACCAGCCGATTTGATGGCGGATGGTGGACTTTACGCCGAAATGTGCCGTCTGCAGCAGTTGAAGATCGCTTTCACCAACGGTGCTCATATCCGTTGACGCCACCATTCCCACGGTGTATTTTTCCCCATCCGAAAAGCAAAAATTTTAATTTATCAGGCGAAGAAATTATGCAATCAATACTGATTGTCGAAGATGATGCTTCAAGCCGGTTCTATATGGAACAGGTTCTTATGCTTGAAGGGTTTGATGTTCGTTCCTCCGCTTCAGGAGAATCTGTTCTTGGAGGTAATCTGGGGACATAATACAGATTAAATATTGGTATTATGTCCCTGGAATATTTAGAATTGGGAAAGATGATGAACGGGGTTATTTTGAGACGTAGCGGGTTTGATGAATAAAAGATCGGGGAAAACTGGGGGATGTCCCAGGTTTTTCCCTGGAATCTTGGAAGCCTGACTCCGCATTTTTCGCTACTGCGGCTCAGCTTGGTTTCAGTACAACCGTTGCATTGAATTGCGCCGAGGTCTCTGTGGAATATGATGGGAAACGGTAGAAGCAAACTCCTTGACGTCACGTTGATGAAACTGACACGAACTACCAACTTGCAATCTTGGAAGCCTGACCCCGCATTTTTCTCTAAGAAGAAAATGTCCAACTTGCGGCTCGACCAGACCGCCCGGAAAAGCTAGGCGGGCTGGTCAGCCTTATAGCGTTCCTATAGATACTTGAAAGGTAACCGCGACATCGGTGAGGTGTTTGCCTACCTGAACCCCCGCGTGACCGAAGAGGCCAAGCGCCAGAATGTGGATCAGACACCGACGATCACCCCTGCGGCGGATAAATTGAAGGGGCGGTTTTTGTTTGACCGGTGAGTTAGAGAAAAGATCTCCCTCATCCCCCCTGACGGGCACCTTCTCCCCAAGGGAGAAGGAAAATGACATTACCTTCGCCCGCTGGGAGAGGGTGGCCGAAGGCCGGGTGAGGGGATAAGGCAGGGTTTTGAGTTGCTGTAATTACGGCAAATCCCCCTCAATCCCCCTTTATTAAGGGGGAGGTTTTAAAATCCCCACTTTGCAAAGGGGGGTAGGGGGGATTTGATTTATTGCATCGAGAAGAACAAGAACTTTTGAGAGGTGAAAAATGTACACATCAGCCGATTTTGAAATAATTAAAAACGTTGTTGTTTCCTCTACTCCATTGGCAGAAAGCGTCTATCTGTTCGGCAGTTATGCAAAAGGTACAGCGCGGGAGCAGAGCGATATTGATATTGCCATTCTTCTTGAGAATGATCTTCACTGGCGTGATCGAAATGCCCTTTTGAATCAGCTTTATAGCGATATGTCTCAAAGGGGGTATAACGTCGATTTTGTCCTGAAAAGATCGGACAAATTTATAGCAGAGAGCACATTGCCTACCCTGTCACGGGTAATTTTAAGAGAGGGGAGGCTGCTATGGACGAACAACTAAAAAAGATTGCTATTCAGTGGCTGATAAAAGCTGATAATGACCTAAAAACTGCAGAATATGGCCTGACTGCGGATGAGCCAATTACAGACACTATCTGCTTTCATTGCCAGCAAGCTGCTGAAAAGTATCTTAAAATGTACCTCGCTATAAAGGGCAATGATCCTTCCATAACCCACAACATTTCGGCACTTGTGACGAAGTGTGCCGCATATGATCCGGCTTTCAACGAGTTGAACTGTTTTGGGTTTTTAACTTCTTATGCAGTATCGCTTAGGTATCCTGACGATTTCTATATGCCGGAGGTCGAAGAGGCTCTGGTCGCTCTGGCTGCTGCGCGGGATGTTAGGGGATTTGTTGTTGCGAGGATCGAAACATGATTCGCTGCTTTATCATCTCACTTCTCTTTCTCACTCTCTTTTCTTTGACCGCCATCGCCGCCGAAAAGCCGATCACCATCGAAGTCACCGGCGAGGCGGTCGGCAGTGACCTGGAAGCGCCGCGTGAGCTCTTCGAGCGGGCCAAAGCTGAAGCCCAGCGCATTGCCATTGAGCGGGC
>Ga0194060_10001810_pt1 | contig 15289 bp, 11 predicted proteins | sample SepL225m_MetaG_FD_163427 | JGI IMG/M metagenome (GOLD analysis project Ga0194060, IMG submission 163427) | Anoxic zone freshwater microbial communities from boreal shield lake in IISD Experimental Lakes Area, Ontario, Canada - Sep2016-L222-5m | ecosystem: Environmental > Aquatic > Freshwater >...
GAGTTCGGGCTCCATTTCAATCCGCTCGCCCCGGCCGGCTCCGGTGCTTTGACGGCTCACCGTCCGGCCACCGCTTCCGACGTCCACCCGGGCGGCACCCAGTTCGGCTCGGACAAAGCCGTGGACGACGATCCCGAGACGCGCTGGGCGACCTCCGACCAGACCAAACAGGCGTGGCTCGAAGTCGAGCTGGCTCAGCCTTCGACCATCTCGCGGCTGGTCATCCAGGAACTCGATCCTCGCCTCACCCAATACCAGCTCCAATACCGCCTAAACACGAACGAAGAATGGCGAGTGGCCTATGCAGGGACCAAGGCCGGCACCCGCTTCACGACCACCTTCCCTGCGGTCCAGGCCCGTTTCGTGCGGCTGAACATCCTCGATTCAACTCAGGCGCCCACCATCTGGGAGTTTCAGGTCTTCGCCAAATAGTCCCCTCAACCCGCAATGTCCCCTGCCCCGCCGTTCACCACTGACCGGGCGCAAAAACTAACGACCTTCTAGCCCGCATTTGACTTGCCGCTTCTGTATCCGTAGCTTGCCCTTATGACTGCCGTCGAAGAACGCCGTTTGAAAGGACTCCTCAAAACCGCCGTCGCCGAAGTTTTGGAGGAGCGCCAGGATTTGCTGCGCGACGCCCTGCGCGAGAGCTTCGAGGAAATGGCCCTCATTCGAGCCATTCAACTCGGTGAAAAATCTCCGCTCACCAGCCGCAGGAAGATTTTCCAACGGTTCGAACGCGCCGCGTGAACACGCGCTTTCGCGAATCCTTCGACACCGATCTGTCCGCCCTCTCCGACACAGGGCTGCTGCGTCGGATCAAGAAAGTGATCGAACGGGTCGAAGCCGCGCAGACTTTTCAGCAGATTCCCAACCTCAAACGGCTGGATGCGAAGGGCAAATACTACCGCATCCGCGTGGGCGATTATCGCGTCGGGTTTATTTTCGAGCACGGTGCGGTCACGTTCGTGCGCTGCCTCAACCGGAGGGAGATCTACCGCTACTTTCCTTGACTGGGGCTGCGGGCAGAAGACCGCCCGCCCTGCCGGCCTTGGTTTGCTGACGCTAACCAGCGTGGATTCCGCCCTCAACTCACAGTTTCAATCTGAAGAAACTAGCGTCTATCAATGCCTTCTCCGGCATTCCCGACCCCTTGGAATGGCAGCGCGAGGCTCGAAACGACCGTGAACTGCCCGGACGGCCATCCTGATGCTGATTGACGTTGGAGAAGCTGGGCGATTCGTTGATCGCCGCGACAGCCCTTGTCGCCGGTGTTACCCTCGTGACTCGAAATACTCAGGATTTCGACTGGATCCCAGGCTAGGCTCTGCTCGATCCTTTTGCCAAGCCGCCGTCGAAATGACGCCGCACAGGGGTTGGCCCCTAATTACTGCCCACTGTCCACCGCTCTGACTTCCAAGATCACCGCCGACAGGCAGGAAATTACTGAGGGGGAGGGCTCTTGCCGGTTGAGGAAAAGACGGCCTCCTGCTTCAATGTCGGCAACCAACCGTATTCCAAACCGCGCCGCAGGCAGTATTGCTGGGCTGCGCTGAACGCGACAAAAGAATCTGCAAAAACCACGAAGGCCACATAACGCGAGCCAGCATCCAACTGTGAAAACAGACGGTCGGTCTGTGCCGGATCGGAGAGTGGATCGATGCCCAGGCCAGTCCGCGGTCGAGCAATGCTGTCATCACCATCCTCGGTCCAATCGATCGTCTGGAGGTTGCGCTCCCCATCCGGCAAGAATGTTGGATACAGCCGCCGATGCTTGACGAGAACATAAAACTGGAGTTTGCCAGTCGGCCGCTCTCTGGGATAGCGCAAGCAAAGCACAGAAGTTTCGAGGACGGCATGGGTCTGTTCCTCCAACTCGGTCAAAACACGGCGGCGACCCACCAAATCAGAGCTCAATTGAACCTCTACTCCGTTAACCGCATCCAAATGTTCGTCCACCTGCTCCAACTCGGCGGCCAAGGCTGCTTTTCGCTCATCTGGATTCATGTCTTCCAGTTGTTTCAGCGCCCTCTGGGCAAATGCCAAACGCTTCTGCAACACCACCACCTGAGCCTGGGCCTCTTCATTTTGTCGGGCCAATTCCACTTTCTTGGCCAGGCCCTCCGCAGTGATGCGTTCCTGCAGCTCTATAGTCACGCGCTGCAGCCGCGCCAACTCCTCCTGAGCTTCAGCTCGAAGGTTCGAAAGCTCCACCGTGCCGGTCGGCGCAGCAAGCTGCAAGCGTCCGCCGGAAATCAGCGCGACAAGAATGGCAATGAGAATGATGCCGCCAAAGGTGTTGCACATGGTGTCGAGCAACAAGTCGAGGCTGTCCTTGGCTTTTTGGCGTCGCAGGCTCATGTGACTTCAGGCAAACAGCCCTTTGATGAACTCCACAAGGCGTTCCCACCAGCTTTTGGGTTTCGGGAGGGGCGGCGGTGGCTGCGCACCACCGGCGTTGTTTGTGATAATGATCGGCTGACTGGTGGAGGACGGGGCAGCCGTGGCGGCAGCCTGCGGCACGGCGGCACTGGTGCCAGTAGCGTTAGCCGCCGCGGCTTGATTATCGTGGCCGGCCGGGGCACGGCTAGCACCGAATCCTGAAACGGCAGGTGCGCCAGGTGTAGCGCCCTCCGGCGCGGAGGAAGGGCCTCTCGCCCCATTGTTTCCTTCAGGCGGCGAGGAGGGACCTATCGCAGGGTCGTCCAGAGATGGCTGTCCGACATTGATGACCTGATGTTCAGCAATGGCGTCGTAGCCGACGTCGAGTCCTCGCTGCCGCGCAATCTGGACGAGTTCTTGAAACAAATCGATGCCCGAGGGGCGGATCAGGAAAACGACGTATTGGCTCGTGGAATCCAAGTCGCGGCAAAACGACGAGAACCCGCGCTCAGCCGAGGCTGGGGGCCATGATGAGGGCGTTTGCTCGTTGTTGAGGGGTTTGAACTCCACCCCCGAACCCGAAACAAGGATCACCTGCGGCACCTTGGCGCTCCCATTGTCTGGCCGTAGCCAGGACTGGCCGCTTAGCGCGCGCGCCCGGGACAGCCGGCTTGATGCGGAGACAATCCGCGCACCCAAGTCAACGGCCGTAGCCCGGAAAACTTCGTTGGTTTGCTCCAGGCTCGCGAGCGAAGCACGGCGGGCGGAAAGACGGGCCCGGAATTCATCTATCCCCAGCGTGGCATCCTGCTGCTTTTGCCCGTTGCGCAGGCTAATGGTACGGACGGCGGTGTTGGCTACCGAAGATTCGAGCGACTCCAATTCACGTTTTGAGGCAACAACCTGTGCCTGGAGTTCAGGCAAGGACCCGGCGGCGGCGGCGGCGGCGATCAGACGGCGAAGAAGGGCGTTTTGCGCCTCGACCTGGGCCTGCGCCTGCAGGGCTGTTTTAAGACTCTCGTCGCCATCTGAGGGCGTAGCCCCGGTTGGCTCAGGGGTCAGCCCGCCAAGATCCGTAGAGAGAAGCAGGGTGACAAGGATGAGCACGCCCGTGACCGAAGTGATGATGTCCAGGAAAGAAAAAAAGCTTGCCCGGGGCGAAGCGTCTCTGCGTAAGCGGCTGGCCATGATCGTGCCAGTTCCAGAGCTTCAAGCCGGAGGGTTCTGTGCTCCGACAACCCGGAGGCGAGAGACGACGCGGGCATGACAGTAGTCGTTGCACTCGTCAAGAAAGCCCATCTCCCCTTTTTGCTGAAACGTGATCCACAACTGGAGAATCAAAGCAAAGACCAGCGCCACCAGAGTTGTCTCGAACGCGGTGGCCAGCCCACTGGTCACACCTTGCAGCGAGGCGCGGATGGCGGACATATCCCCCTGAGCCTGAAGGGTGATGCCGAACTTGCCGATCGCGTAACTCAAACCCTGCACTGTGCCGATGAAACCGAGGACAGGGATGGCCCACACGAACCCGTTGATGAGCGTGTAGCTTGAGGCCACCTGATCCTCGTCGTTTTCCGCTTGAGCACGGAGAATGGAGGAGACATCGCTGACCTGCCCGATGTTCTTGAGGTTGGCCAGCGCGCGCTCGATGCGGTTGAGCAGGATGAAATGGTGGGGATGATCCACCGCGCTGTGCAGGCGGGACAGGACCTGTTCAGCGGTGGTGGCGGTGAGGAGAAAATCGGGGTTGTCTGGCAGCGTGGCCAGATCGAGGGCGCGCCGCTGTAACTTCACCTTGGAGCGCTTGATTGCCAGGATCGTGACGCCCCAGCAAAACAGTAAAGTGCCGGGAATCACGGTGAGCAAATTCCCCGGTCGGAGAAACAAGATCGCCACCACGTGCCCGGCAGCAGTCGGCGCGAGAGCAAATACCATCAAAAGGTAGATTGCAAAAGACAAGCATGCGCCGCCTAGGAACGCACAAAGGGTGTTCACCCCAGTAAATCGTCCGCCTCGGAAACCAAGCCGGCTTTCTATATCCTGCCGGGACCAGGAAAGAACTAACGGGGCGTCTTTTGGAGGCATTTTTGCAGGTGTTTGCATAGATTGAATAGGTTAAGGTTACCGTGCGTGCACATGTCCAATAGTAATCCCCCACGAGGAGAGGAATTCTTCGGGAAACTTGCCTGCTGGGTATTGACCGCCCGATGCCCCGTGACTGACCATTACCTGACCGTTGGGCCGCAGGGAAACTCGGCTGATACCCCTAATCTCTTCTCCATCAATAGTAACGCTGGTTATCCTATCGTCCCCGAGGCAGCGGAGACCGAGCAAGGCGCAGATCGCGACTAATAAGTGAAGCGTTTTCATTTGTTCCAGTTATTTAGGTGTCGTAGGTTCATGAAGGCTGGGATCATTCGAGATTATCTTAGAAATTGTGGCGCCTCAGGGCATAGCCGCAGAAGCTACATCTTCTTATTGCCGACTGCTGTGTCGGGATGTGTACATCACGACGTAAGCCACCATCATAGTCATCTCGGAGAGCGGGCACGTGAATACCATACCCACGCCGCATAGCAGAATTCCCACGCAGCCAATCAAAAGAGCCACGAACCACAGCCCAAGGAATCCCCACTGGTGCCGACCCACCTGATGCCAGCTTAGGGCCATGGCTGGCCAGAAACCAATCTGGCGGTCCACCACCAGTGGAACAACATAGAACCAGCGAGCGGCGAGGAGTACCAGCATTGGCAGATAAACAAGCAGCAAGTAGGCGGCCATCAGAACAATCCAAAAAATACTTGGAACTGCAACAGCACTTGCTGCATCATTCCTTACAGCTTGGACCCTTACTCCCGCGGCGGCGGCGAGGATTACAAAAGGTACTAGACCTGCTACCACCGCCAACGCAGTGAAGAATTTGATGGCAAGCCAACCCAGCATAGCGTGGCCCATCCTGCGGCTGAAGCCAGCGAACAGATCCCCAATGTAGCGATCTTCTCCGCGGGCCAGACCAATGTATGTGTAGGCCAGGCCACCGTAGAATGGCCCCCAAATGACGGCATAGACTATCAGAGACAACGTCGTGAATACGGCCCAAGTGGCAAAGTAGATGAATGGCGAGACCGCCATTAGGGCAGGCAAAACAAAAACATTGTAAAGCTGAATCAACCCCAACGGCAAGGCCGAGATCAGAGAGAACAAAAGAGCCGTCACAAGCGTTACGGCTACGTTCCTGGTGACCAGGAACCAGGCGCGAGAAACGCAAGAACCGATGGCGAGAACATAATCGGCTGCTGAAATGGAGTTTTCAGCCGAAACCCGGGACTGCTGCTGTTCCTGCTGCTGCTGCGGTGTGCCACTCTGCGCGGAGACGCGGGCTAAAGCTGGAGCACCCCGTTCGGCTTGAGCGCGACGCGCGGCTTCAATTCCCTCGAAGCAGTCACGCAGCGTGATCCACTCACTTCCCATCTGGATTTCATGCAACATGCCAATCTCTTGCTCGGAGAGTTTGCGCTCGATCTGAGCGAGGGTGAACGGACCCTGCTGGCGGCCGCGCCAGCGAAGCAGATATGAGGCGTTGGTATCCATATTGATCGGTTTTCAAGGTTGCTAGTATGGTTTGAAAAGGTCCTGGCTCAAGGTGCTGAGACCGGCGCCATAAATAACGGCGGCAGTTGCCCCTTGAAGGACGGGTCATCGGGGCGAACCCCAGATTCATTGATGATGGCGGCGAGGTCGCCCTGGTAAACGAGCAACGGCGTCAACGGCAGCGGAGCGGTAACCTTGCGAGCCTCGCCCCCGTTCACGATGAACAATAGCGCTGGCAAGCCGCCCGCCTCGGACAGTCCCCAGATAAAGTCATTCCCAGGGGGGGATTTCCAAACCGGCGCGCCATCAGGCCCCGCATAGCCAGCGAGGGTAAAGCCTGACTTCGCGGCCCGTGTGGTGGCACTCAGCAGACCGGAGGCCTGTTTGAAAAATGACACACCCTGAAGCAAGGCGAAGAATTGGTCGAACTTCGGCTGGAGGGTTGTTACAAAGGATGGCACAAACCAGTCGCCGCTGCGGACCCGGTCCACGCCCAGAGAGCGCAGTCTTTCGGCTATGACCCGCAGTTGGGGACAGAAGACAAGCCCCGACTCCACCGGCTCGGCAGCCATGAACCCCAACAATTCGTGGAGCAGGTAGGCACGCATGATTGCCGAGGAGCTGGTCGCGGCAATGATGTCGTCAGCCACCTTCAAGGGCGGAAGCTTGTAAGCCTGATTTCGGGTGTCCACGAGTCTCGATAAACCCGAGTCCTGCCAGACGCCCGTCAATGCCTTTAGATCTGTCATCCTCACACCGTAGGCGGGCTTTTGATCGGAGAACTTATACTGACCCTGGAAAACTCCGTATTGCTTGGGGACGAACTCGCACGGCCCCTGGTCCTGCACCGTCCACGCCTGGGTCATATGCCAACTGTCATCGTTCAACAAAGGCCCGTCGGTAATCCATTCTTCGTAACTGACCAATTGTTCGTCGCGGTGCAGGCGGCACCGGTAATGCCTGCCATTGACTGAGTAATCCCGGCCTAAATCCATCAGGCGTTTCCTTACTTCATAGCTGAGTTTCTTGGGCATGAAATTCGGGTTCTCGGCCTTAAGAATTGATTCCCACAGATTGGCGTTGGTCCCAACGAGCAGCGATCGTGATAAAACCTCAGGATCATCTTTGAGCGCCAGCACGGCGCGGCTCTTGCGGGCGGCCCGGGCATAATCGCTTTGCCGTATCTCCACGGAGGCCAGATCAGCGACGGCGGCGGCCACATCCGCCGTCTTTTCGGCGCGGGCCAGCGCCGCCAGTGCATTGTCGAGCCGGCCCAGCGCAGCTTGATCCTTGCGTACACGCTCCAGCAACACCTGACAACGATCAGCCAGTTCAGCACGCAGTTTCACGAAGTTGCCAAGGGCCGCGCCTTTCTGCACCGCCTGCTCAAGCCTGGGTAGAACTTCCGCGATGATTGCGCGGAATCGCTCCAGGTCCGGCGTGTCGTTTAGCACCGCCGCGGCGGTTTCTGCGGCATTGATTTGGTCGTTCAGCTCTTGATTGAGCGCTGCCAGCCGCGTCTCGCATTGGCCCGTCAGCCGCTGACGGAATCCGGCCAGCCTGGGCTGCGTTTCCGCCAGCAAATCCGGCGACAAAGCCCGGTGCGCTTGTTCCGCGCGATTGAACCCCCCGATGACGTCAAAGAACTGGTCCATTGAAACAACGCCGTCCAGGTTGCGAGGTAATTTCTGGAACGCCCCCTCGAACTCAGCCAGCAGGGCCAGCTCGCGAGCGACCTCGCTGGCCGCGGCTGCGCTGGCGGATTTGAACCGCGGCGTGGGCAAAATGGTCTTGCTACCGGTTTGCTTGAGCAGCGTCTGCAACGCGCGCACCTGGCGTCCATCGGTCGCTTTCTTCAGTTCTGCGGTCACCGCATTGGCCCGTTGGATACCGAGGAAAGCCAGCGCCATCATTGCGAACAGGAGCACGGCCACCCCTGCCCCAGCAGCCATGAGTGCGACCCGAATCCTGGTCAGGCGCTCGATCTGCTGCTGAAGCAGGCCGCTCCGCTTGCGGAACCGTTGGACCGAGTCGTCCGGAATGGAGCGGGAAAAGCTCTCAACTTTGCGGTAAAGACGGTGCAACTCCTCCCGATCCCCCTTCAGCTCCGGTATGGCGACTCTTCGAGCGCGAGTGTCCTTCTCCTCGCTCAACATGATCGCCTGCTTCAATTGCGCCAGAGCCTCACGATACTCCTCGTCCCGCTGCCGGGCCGCCGACTCGGTCTGACACCAGGCCTGCAAGGCCCGAACGCGCTCCTCCCATTCCGGCGGCCATACCAGGCGGTGGTCGGATTGGAGCTGGGCAAGGAGATCCAGCAGGGTCACAACCTCTGCGAGCGTGCTCCTGTCCCTCAAGTCTTCCGCATCAACCAGCAACCGTCCGGACCGGACCAACTGGGCTTTCCGCCAAACATCGCCTGAGAGCTCCGACTTAAAACCGAAGGCCTCGATGCTCTCCAATTCCTTAAGAGCGGCGTCTGGATCGGTGCTCAGTAATCCGCCCAGTTTGGTCAGTCGCGCCGTTACGAGCTTGGCATCGAGTCGGCTAAGTTCGGCCGCCGCATTCGTGTCCGAAGGGTTCAGACGGGTGATACTCTTGAGGGCCAGCAGCGCCGCCCCGTCGTTGCGCGCCAGTGTGGCCTCGCGATAGGCGGCATAAACCGGATGCTGGGGAGAGATGCCGCGGCTGTAGCATTCATTCAAGATCGAGACATCCCTGGCCGCCAGCTTTTCCGCGACGGGCAGGTTCTTCTTGCGACAGAGCTGGCGCCACTCTTCCGCCTGGCGGAATTCCACCACTGTAACGAGGTCAAGCAGGTTGGGCGGAGTCTCCGCCAGTTGCACAGCCTGCACGCCCGCGCCGGCCTCGATCATGGAACGGCACTGCTCAAGCCGCAGGGCCACACTGGAGCAGACGGTGTGGAAATCCTCGGCGAGCTTGGGCGCCATGGAGGGATCGCCTTCCCCCTTGAGCATGGTGACGATGCGACGGACGAGTCTTTCAGTTTCGATCGTGTTCATAATATTCGCGTTCCCGCACCACCTTCTGCCCTTCAAGGATGTCGATTTCAGCTCCTTTTTGCCTCTCGATGGCCCGCCGCAAGCGGCGCAATTCAATTTCAACGTCCAAGCAGCTCATGGGCGGCCTGGATTCGAGTTGTCTGCCACGGCAAACCGGAGGCGGACCAATTTGATCTCGCGGACCTCCGGTAGTTTTTCATTCCATTTGGGTTTGAAAACGATCGTGCCCTCCAAACGCGCGGGATCAATCCGGCAGCGGGCCAGCCGATCTTGCACTTTACCCTTAATTTGCGGGATCGTTAGGCTCGGTGCATCCCCATGACCTTGCGCAATTTCATGGGAGCTGACCATTTGCTGGAGCCGGATGATGTTTTCGTGTCTCAACACGGCTTTCAAGGAGTTCGCGATGGGATCATCTGGCGACTTCCTGGCATCTGTCAGATCGGACATAACATACTGTGCTGTAGTCTCCGGATTCTGGTCAAATAAGTAACCTTGCGCGAAAGCCCCCAAGCGGTCTTTAACGACGATTTGGCACATCCGGTCCATATCTGCCCAAATATTGGTGACCCCCAGACGTTTATAGCCGGTATAATTTATGTTTGTCGTGTCTAGGAGTTGCTGTCGGAATCGCATCAACTTGTCGGCGGCTAATTCCCATTCCTTCAACCGGTCTAAACTGGTGGCGTTGGTTTTCAGCATCTCGGCTAGCGCTGTGAACGTGCAAATTGTGTTGGTGAAGGGGAAATTGGCCGAACATTCGCGGTCCAGATAGGTCATCCGCAGTTCCACCTGAAAGTGTTCCGGCGGTAGTTGCGCGAGCGCCTTCACCAAGCCTTTGGAGTCCTCGGAATTTCCGATCTGAATACAACCACGCAGGTCGGCGGTGGCTTGATTGGTTAGCGGGTTATAGAAAGGCCACACCACCAGTTCCGCTTCTACCCGCTCCAAGTCGGACTGCTGCGGGAACGAGAGAACAAAAGGGGCTGTCAGTTTGGCCTTGGCGGTTGACTCGCTCCAGTCTTGGATAGCTAGCTTGCCACCGCTGTTTGTGGGTTCACTCCACCCGGTGGTAAAGCTTATTCCCAAATGCGTTTCGAGATTGGTGTCGCCATACTTTACCGAAGGACTTTGGGGGACGACCGCGCTCTCGATCCAGCAGGAGGTAATCCTGTAGCAGGCTGGTTGGTTGGTGCTGGCAAAGCAAAGATTGGTCAATTGGGGCAGACTCGCCACCTGTGAATCGTGCAAGTTTTTGTGAAACTCCGTATAATTATTGTAATTATGCAGGTCATTAGTTAAGCCCTTCCGCTCGGCTTGGAGACCATCCACTTCGTGCCCTAACTTACTCTGCTGGGCGAGTTGCTGGCGCGGTGTTGCGGCTTCTCTGGCTACTACAAGCTTGGCAATGTTCTCGTTCCGACTCTTTTGCAGTGGCTGCTGTGCTAGCGCAAGGCGCTGAGGATCCCCGAAGAATACTACGTTGTTACTACTTATCTGTTGTTCCACACATGTCAGGTTGGCCGTCGCATTTGTGACGGCTTTCGCCAATTTGTCGGGTAAATCTCTAATCTCATTCTGCTTTGCCAGCAGCAGATTGCTGTTCGTGACTATGAGTTGTTCCAGCCGGGATTTCGCTGCTGGATCAGGGGGGGATGCCACCAGCAGCAGGTAAGTCCGGGGTAGTTTCTTCGCTGGTGGCTCGTCGGGAGTTTGCTTGTTATCGGAGGCGGATACTGGTGGTGCAACAATCTTCTCTCCGCTCGCGGCATTTGTATCGCTCACCACGCTGGCTGGCTTGGGACGGTTCGCAGCAGGGTCAATCACCCCGGCTTCGATCAACGACTTCTTTATCATCGGGACCAACAAACAGCCGAGCAAAGCAAGCATTGCCAAAATGCACCCGTTTGCGAGCCAGACACGCAACCGTGTTTTCTGGGGCTGCACACTGCGATGGAGGTTCTCATCCACGCCCCAGTCACTGGGACTAAGCGGCCCCGGTTGGACTAAGTGGGGGGGCAAGGGCGTTGCGGACTGACTCTGAGCATGTTCCGCCAGCACGTTTGCCTCGCGGCTTTCAGTTTGGTTTCCCCACGCGTCCCAGATCACCACCTTGAAGCGGCTGATTTTCCCGGGGTCGCTGTAGGCGGCGATCTGCAAGGTGTCCCGATACTGTCCGGGCAGTTCCGTCCACTCGCACCCCACCGGTTTCTGATACCACTGGTATCGTTTGGGAGGCGGCACGCCCCGCACGGCGATCCGCAACACAAGCGTCTCGCCCTCGTCTAGTCGCGCATCCTTTGGCTGGGTGGTGATCTGGAGGGGTTGCGGGCCGGAGCGGGCATACGCGGCGGTCGGAGCGTCCAGCCGTTCAGCGCGCAGGTCGCGCAATGGTCTGGCCACCGCACCGCGAGCGATCAAGCCGGAGTGAGCGGACGTGCCGGAATAGACCAATCGCCAGCGGAAGTCGGTCGGGTCGTCCCCCTCCTGCAGGAAGGTCGTGAACGGATATTGCCAGGCACCACCGGTGCCCGGGCGCGCGTCCTGCAGCGCCAGGGCTTCGGCAAAGAGCATCAGCGCATGCGTATGGTCCAGACCATCCGCGAGTAGCGATTCCGGTCGGATATCCAGCAGTGCTGCGGCGTGCGCAGCATCACCCGTCAGCGCCTGCCAGTTGCGGCAGGGAGCGAGACCGGCGCTGGGGGGAGAGAAGAGGTTGCCCCACTGCTCGTCGCACAGCCACTGAGGCTCGCCGGCCCAAGCATTTCGCCAGCCATCCCAAACCTGAAAAATGCTCGTGGGAGAAGCAAGGTTGGCCGTCTCGGCAGGTGTGAAGACGAGGTGATGCGCGATGAAATTAGTGCGCTTGGTAAAATCCAGGCCGGCATCGGCAATGCGCGAAAGCACGTGGTAGCGGCTACCTCGAATATCTATCAGGCGATAGGCGCAGATGAGGGGGTACTGGGCTCCGGCGACCGTTGCGTGATCGTAGTAGCTGAGTTGCTCCAGCCGGGACTGGAGGGCTTCCCGGATGCCCTCACTGGCAGCGACAATACAGTAACCGGAACGTCCGGCGACGAGTCCCCGGGGCGAACTGGTGTACAGGAGTTGCTGTGGCATGGCCCGTCAGGCTTGGGAGGGAACCAGGTGCGGGCAGAGCTGGGCCAGGGCCCAAAGAGGCGGAATCTCGACCTGGAAGGGATTGAGCCTGGCCGGATCCGGGGCGATCGCTTTTCCGACTCTGACCGGGGTGTGGCCAAAAGCGCTTACGGCAAAATAACAGACTTCGGAGCTGAGGGCCTCGGCATTGGCTACAATAGCCGGACAGATGCCCAGCAGGAGCTCGCGGAGGCGACGCGAGTTCCGCCGAATGACGTCCGTTTCAAGAATGCCATTGCGCAGTGGATCTTCTATTGCATCCGCAGGAAGCAGATGACGCCAAGCGTCGAATTTACCAACCACGACCGCGAATGGTTCATCAAAGCGATGGTTGGAAGGCAACCCGCGGATGTTCAATATGCGGGAACGCATCTCGGAGAGGATGATGTCTTGCTGATCAACGAGTTCATCCTCCATCTGTGGGTCCTTGGTGCCGTGCATCGCGCGGCGGAAGTCCGGATCGTTGAAGGGGTCGAGCAGGAAAAGGATGGCAGAGGCACTGGCGACATGCAAGGCGCCGGGCTGCTCCACCAGCCGGATGCCCGGCTGGAAATGTTCCCCGGCATTATCGTAGAATATCAAGGAGCTGCGCGGTTTGACATTGTCCGAAGATCCCAGGGTATAGATGAACGGGCGCGGCAGGGCAACGGTCCGGCCCTGGCGCGGCAGTCGCTCATACATGCCCCCTTCCATCTTGGTCTTCTCCACCTTGATCTGCTCGGGTGTGGAGGCGGCAAAGAGGTTCTTCCGCAGCTCGTTCAACGCCGCGTTGCCGGTGGGATCGGCATCCTGCATGACGGTCTGGAAGTGCTTGAAGAGCGCCGCGGGCAATGTTTTGCTCATTACGGCGAGGTAGTAGGACTTGCCGGCGCTATGATCCCCAACCAGCGAGATAATGTGGTGCGGTTCCTCAATGAACCCAACGGGCAGGCGCCGGCGGCAGTGCGGGCAGGCAATGTCGGTGCATACAATTCCCATGGCATCGAGGGCCTGCCGCTGGTCGTTGAAGCGCATGGCATAGAACCGCTGCTGGGCGTCCTGACCGAGAATGGGGTCGCCCTTCAGGTTCTCATGCACGCTGATGTGCATGATATCGCCGAGGTCGAATCTCTGCCAGCATATCGGGCAACTGTATTTTCCTTTCGTCGTGTCCAGCAAGCTTGAGGCGAGGTCATCCCAAGCGGGTTTTTCGGGGGAGAACTCAGAGCTGGTGTCAGAATCGGAAGCGGCTGGTATTACGAACTGATTGCCGCACTGGGGACAATCCGCCCGCTGGCCGGCAGCCTCGGGATCAGCCTTCAGTTTTCGGCCACATTGGGTGCAAGTAAACCTTATTTCCATAAATTGGCGTTCCTGGCGGAGAGTGGGGATGGTGGTGGGAGCACTTACTATACTACACTACACGCGGGTTAGTTGGGCTCGATTTGTCTTACGACCGACGGCTGCGATATGGTCCGCGCTGGCGGGCATTAGGGCTCCGAAAGCTTGCGAAGCTGTGCGGCGGCATCTTCGTTACCTTGAGCGGCGGATTTGAAGAAATATTCTTCGGCTTTCGCGAGATCGTTCGTAACTCCGTCGCCCTTCAGGTAGCGGACACCCATGCGGTATTGATAAAGGGCTTTGCCATTGTCGGCTTGTTCCTCCTCAAATTTCAACTTCGCAGCGACTTTGTTTGAATTCTCTTTGACCGCTTGAACTGCGGCGGCGGCGGTTTCTTCGGGAGTTAGCTGGCGTTGTGGTGGAACGTAGTCCACGCCATAGTCGTAGAAGCTATAGCCCTGCGAGACTATGCGATCTGCACCGCTGTTAACCACGGGTGAGCTAACGCGCATTGCTGCGATTGGCGTTCGAATGGTATCTCCCGCCCTGAAACCTCCTGATCCCGGGTAGTTGATCAAGACAAAGGTTTCTCCGTAAGTTCTACTCCTTTGGATGTTTGGTATCGTTTGGGGGTGAGGCCCCCGGCTGCCTGGCAAAACTATTGTACCGACAGTTACATCCTGTTCCGCAAACGTCCTGCAGCGCAAACCTTGGCCGCTGAATCCGATCACTTCAATTTGCTCGCGAAAGACAGTCCAGTCCCGCGAGTTCTTCATGACCACTTTGCCTCCCACCAGTTTATATTGGCCATACGCCGAAACCGATACGATGAGTGCAAGAACCAGGCATAATTGCTTCTTCATGAGTTATCCTCCCCCTACTGTTTCATATTAGTTACTTATATTCACAGCATACCTTCGGTACTGAGACTAACAACTCCTGTCGGGCGGAGCAATGGAAATATGTGTTGGAAATATATGTGTCGGGCGGGAACAAAATGAGAGCAATGAAAATATGTTGACAAGAGAGTATTCCCGGACCTTGAAATTGCAGGGGCGTGCCGGAAGGGGTTGCCCCAATGCCCTTCGGAAATACGGTGTTAGGTTATCCCATTTCATACTAAACCGCGGCCCTGAGTTACAATTTCACCCCGGACCTGAGGCCAAAGCATCGTTCAGTGGGACTCCCTAAGCCCAAACCGGCACTGTGAACCAGCGGAGGTGACAGGACATTTCCCGCGGACCCACCGGGCATAAGGGTTTCCAAGGGGATTCTCAACTTGCCGCGCAGTAATACAGCAATTCTCATTATGGACGAGGAGGGGACGCCGGGTGAGGGCACTCGGCCTACAAGATGGCGGTTTTGCGGGGGATCTAGGCCGGGGGCCCTCACCCGGCGGGGGATGCCAGGGCCATAATGAGAAGTGCTGGCAGTAATGCCTGCGATCGGCGGCGCTGAGGAGGCCAAGTTGCTTAAGCCAAACCGGTTGTGGCGCCGGGCAGACTCACGGAAGTCACAGCGGACACTCCCCGGATACACACGGGGCTCGCAGATAACTTTCAGACTCCCGGAGGCGCCTCCAGCCTTCGCCGGGCCTCGCAACATAAACCTGCCTTGCGTCCAAGCGACGAATGCGTGGAAATCACGCATTCCGGCGGACCTCGGTAAAGCCGCCCAAGGCCACACTCTGCCAAACGGCTTGAAGGACCAGTTGACCCTGACCGCTCGACGCTTCGGGAAGACTCCCGCACGATCCGTGCGGGAAACACTGGAGAACCGTCTGAAGGCGACCCAACCCCACGCCACTGGCGGTT
>Ga0194060_10001813_pt1 | contig 15286 bp, 23 predicted proteins | sample SepL225m_MetaG_FD_163427 | JGI IMG/M metagenome (GOLD analysis project Ga0194060, IMG submission 163427) | Anoxic zone freshwater microbial communities from boreal shield lake in IISD Experimental Lakes Area, Ontario, Canada - Sep2016-L222-5m | ecosystem: Environmental > Aquatic > Freshwater >...
TCCGTTTTTATCGCAGTCATACGCCAGGATGATCGGCCCGCCCCACGCGGTAATCAGCTCGGTTAACAGGGCGGGCGGGATCGTGGACTTCTCACCCCCGGTGATGCAACAGGCAGCCACCCCACGCGACTGAGCCGTAATGGTAGAGACTTCGCCATTGCACAGCACCAGACAATCTCCTGAGCGTGCTATCGCCTCATTCAGTCCATACCAGCAGTTCTGATAGCCCGTATCGCTGTCATACTTGCGGCCAGCGCGATCTGCGTCGGCATAGCGGTAGCGGTTGCCGGTGTCAGTCGGAAACTGAAAGACAAGAAAGCCGCTGCGCTTCGCCTCTTTCCATCCCCATCGGGCCAGATCGTCACAGGTCAACCCGTGGGCCTGGGCATACTCGGCAAGGCTGGTGTAATGCGGCTTAGGGGCGGGAGTGGGTTTTGCTGGCTCTTCTGCGTGCGCGAGAGACACACTCGATCCGTGATATTCCGTGCCTGATGAAGCGCCGTGACAGTCGTATTCTTTATAACTGCATTGATTGCAGTTCCAAAACGGATCGCCGCCGTGCTTGGGATTTGACACGCGGTAGAATCGATCTTGACCGCCACATCGGGGACAGGGCTGGTGCATGCGATCACCCATCACAGAATCTCCTCTGAATGCTCTCGGCGCGGGTGGGTATGATCCAAAATGGCGCACACCAGGTCTATTGACTCGTCTCTGCGCGATGGCCTGATGCCGAGGCGCTGGCAGAGCAGAACTAGGTCACTCTTGGGCTTCGCGATCAAGTGGAACACTGCCTGTACCTCGCGCATGCTCCGCAGTTCGGCTAGATCAAGCATGTCGTACTCCCCTAAACGTCTCAATCGCATATAGCACACCGTCAGCGGTTCCTTCCGCCTCTCCGATGATCCGTAGACAATCAGCGTGTGTGTAGCCGCGTACCCGTGGGAGCTGAGAGCGCGTTTGATCGGCTCTCATCAACTGACGGCCCACTTCCGAGAAGAGCAGCCGCTCGGTATCGTTCTTCGGCGCGCCCAGCGTGTCGAGCCGGGCGCGGAGTTCGTTGACGAAGGTGGGTATCTCTGTTGTCACGCCACACCTCGCGTCTGGGTCCATGAACGCCGCCGCATCTGGCGGTAGATTGACGGGTCGGCAAATAGCCAGTAGCCGCGTGGGATAAACAGACCGAGCCGGTAGTTTCGTCGGGCGAGCTGCGAGAATGGCCGAGGTGCGAAGGGGGGCATGGGTGTGTCCTTTCTATTTGCGTCTGTCAGCCTAGCGGGGTATGATGGGGATGTCCCTATACCCTATGCCAGTGCTGTTGAGGCCACCGATTCACCCTCGGTGGCCTCGGCGATTCTGTCGTTATTCCTACCTGCTACACTAGTCGGTAGCACTGACATGGCACATAGGGAGGGATTGGTATGATCTACGTGGTACAACTCTTGGCCCTGGGGCTTGGAGCGGTGATCGGGTTGCAGTTGCCGGACATTGATCAATGGTTGTGGTTTCTGGCGGGTTCGCACCGCTCGATCCTCACGCACAGCGCGCTGGTTCCGTGGGGACTCTACTCCTTGGCTCAAGGCCGCATGCCGTGGTGGCATTGGTTTGGTGGCGGGCTGGCGGCTGCTCTCGCAGCGCACTTTGCTCGCGATATGTTTCCGGCGGGATGGTACGGGTTCGCGCTGATCTCGGTGCCGTTCGTTGGTCGTCTGAGTGGTACTCTCTCGCTGCTCTGGCTGCTGTTCACGGTGGTTGCATGCTGGTATCTGGCGCTGCTGCTGATACGTCAGCGCAGCGAGGTGATCATGCTGTGGGTTGCGGCTCTGATTGCCTTCGGTACGGACTATTCGCGGAATGGCGGCGAGAACCTGATGCCGATGCTGGCCCTGGCCTCTGGCTACGTGGTGGCGATCTGCCTGCCCAACCCGGTTGTGAATGGCCGGGTACTCTTCCACCGCTGGTACGACAACCTCATGCGTTCGCTCGGTCGCTAACGGCCCTGGCCCTTTGCACGCAAGCCCGTGCCAGCAAATGCTGGCACGGGCTTGCGTGTGTCTACGGTTCATATAGCGTGTCCTTTCTGCGTAGGTAGAAATTAGAAATATCTAATGTCAGTGTATTAGAAAAATGCAACTTGTCAAGGCGCAACAAAAAAAGACACCCTGCTATGGGTGCCTTCAAACTTTTGTTCGGTTAGCTATCGAATGCCAGTGCGCAGATGCGCGAGCCTCTCCCCATCCTCTCTGGTGGCGTCTGGATTATTCATGAGCAACACCACATCATCAGCACTAGCCCTTACAGCACAAACAAACTTAAGTAGCACAGAACTTCGTGAGTCTGATTTCCAGGCTTCAATACGCCAAATAGCCGTGTTGTCAGCTCCTATTTTCTCGGCAAGGTCTTTTACGCTTATGCCTGCAGCCTCTCGCATCGCACGCAGATAAGCGCCGACAGCTACTCCCCCATCTTTAGGCTTTGGATAATCATTATTAGGCATGTCAGAAGTTTAGAACTGTATTTCAATCTTGCAATACGGATCGTATTGACAATCTTAGAAAATACTAATATGATGATTGCATATTTCTAATGAGGAGGTAGTCATGCTGCCAAGGTTCGCGAAGGCTCTGGAGGGGCAAAAGAGGACAATGCCCTATGACCAGTACTGGCGTTACTCGTCTGGGAAAATTCCCAAACTGCTGATGTGGCTGGTGGAACGTCCCGATCTCGCCGAGGCTCTGGCAGAGGATGCACGGGAACGGGCAAAGGATGCAAGGCCGAGGATGAGGATGAGGGCGGAGAGGAAGAAGGGTAGTGATGCTGCGCACCTGGACTAACAGGTGCGCGGCCATCAAGGGGGAACCTACATGTACAAACGCAATGATAACACGCGAAAGAAGCGGCTCACCGTGATGATTGATGCCACCATCTACGCCGACATCGAGGAGCTCGCCACCGAGCAGCGGCGAGAGCTAAACGACCAGGTGATCATCCTGCTAGAGCGGGCCGTGAAGCTCCAGCGCGGTCAACAGCGTGCCAAGAAGCGCCGAGATGCGGTGCGTGCGTGGAGTGATGGTATTGGACAGGAATAGGGGGGTATGAATCCAATGGCTAACGAAGAAACGTGGATCGGCGGTTGCGTAGAACTGACAATCGGACTTGTTGACCTAGAGGTTGAGCAGTTACGCATCGAGCAGCAGCGCAAGAACGAAGAAGGGGCGAAGGCCCACGCCTACGTCAATCAGGACTTCCAACCATACACGCTGAGCGACACTGCGATGCTGTTGCTTTCGGAGCTGCTACACAACCGCGCCGCCGGACGCACAGGGGGAGTGCAATGACCACGACAGAGTTCGCAAAAGCACCTATCTTCCCCACAGAGGTATCCACCATCCGGCGCGATGGTGGTACCCAGGCGCGGGTAGGGAACAACGAAGAGACGGTTGAGGCATATGCCGAAACGATGCGGGATGACCGCTGGAAATGGACGGTAGAGAACTCAGTGGTGGTGGTAAAAGACCCTAAAGGCATCCACTGGCTGGCCGATGGGTTCCACCGGGTCGAAGCGGCCCAGCGTGCGGGCCGCACCATCGTATGGGCACGGGTCTTGAAGGGAGATCGGCGGGATGCCGTGCTATACGCCGCTGGGGCCAACGCGACCCATGGCCTGCGCCGCACTCGGGCCGATGTGCGCAGGGCGATTGAGGTACTGCTGAGGGATGAGGAGTGGGTGAAGTGGTCAAATGCGGAGATTGCCCGGAAGGTGCGATGCTCAGACAAGACAGTCGCCAGCGTGAGGATCGAGCTTACCTCAGCCTCGGAAATTCCGAGGCTGACCGAACGCCAGGGAGCGGACGGCAAGACCTACACAATGCCCCAGGCTTCCCCTGCTCGCCCGGTAGCCGTGCCGGTGGTGGTAGAGGAGATGGACGCCTACGAGGCGGCACCTCCGCTTAACACGGTGGTTCTGGATGCGTTGATGGCACGGGGCTGGGAGTTCACCGGCCAGACGAGACTCGACAGGGAAGGCATCAGCGGAGCACCGCTCTGGCTCTATAAGTTGCTTCCCCCTCCGGGGATTGGCGACGGCCCGCGCTGGCAGACCCTGCGCCAGATCAGTGGGATCGTCACGGATAAGCCGTTATTTCCTGTCGCCTCACTCGCGACGGCGACGATTGCGCCAACTGCCCCTGCCCTGTCTGCCTTCCCTCCCGGCCACGTAGAAGCCGGGATAGGAATGCTTGAGCGACGTTTGAGAGAGGGAACAACGCAGCTCGCAGAGGATATGCAGTGGGCAGCGACGTTCCGCACGCAGCTCGACGCCGCTCGTGAGGGGATGCAACCAGAGGTCTACGGGACGTGGTCGGCTCGGCTTGACTCGGCGCGGGACGCGCTGGTGAGGCTGGAGGCATACAACAAAGAATTCCGCTGCGCTCACTGTCGTAGTGTCGGAACGATGCTCATCGGGAAGTTCTGCCAGAGCTGCTATAGCCTCACCGAAGCGCAGAAGTGGCCGGTAGGGAGTGAAGATGCACGCTGGCGGCTCAAGCAGGCGCTTACCGCTGCCGAAGCGATGCAGGATGCGACAATCCGCGCCGGACGGATCGCTGAGATCCGGGATGTTGCCGACGCCCACAAGATCGATCTGGACGCGCCGATTATCGAAGCGCCCATGTCTTCAGACAAGGATCTCGACAGACTGGCACCTGTTGAACGCGCTCGGCGGCTCGGCGGATCCCTAGAGAAACTGATTGCACCGAATCGATATGTACTGCGTCTGCCGGGTCAGCCTGATCAGGAATTCTTTATTGCAAACCATCAACCATCTCGGGCGTTGATCGATGCAATCGCGCAAATCAAGAGAGCGGAGATCCGATCTATCGATCTGGACGCGCCGATCATTGAGGCACCGCAGGCCGCGCCCGTGAAGAAGACCCCCGCGACATCTCAGGCCATACTGCTCCAGCACGCCGAGTCCATGTTAGCCGGCGTGATTGAGGCCATACCAGACAAGGCGCTCCACCTGGTTGCGGCATTGATCTGCTGGGAGTATGAGCCGTACAGCGGCGACGACCCGCGAGAGGCGCTATTCCAGACATTGAAGATCTTGGCCAAGGACAACCTTGACGTGGTAGAGACAGCGATTGAGAAAGGCAGGAGCTAATCATGGCAGTGGCATCACGCGAGATCAAGGCCAAAGACGAACCGGCGGCATCGGCGGCACCCACAACCCGACGCACGAGTCCTATCTGGCCCCTGGGCATCGTGGCTATCCTTGTCGGGGTGGTTCTCTGGCCTTTAGGCGCACGGTACAGCCTAGAGGGGTGGATTATCACACTCAATCTCTTGTTGAGCCTGATTCACCTGCCTGTGAGCATTCCGATGCCCACCGGGTGGTGGTGGCTGCTGTTCATCCCGCTCGGATTGCTGTACAGCACCGTGGAAACCCGCGTAAAGTTTGGGCCACCCACCAGCTCGAATCATCTGCCGAGTTGGGGCTTGGCCATCATCCTGCTGCTGTTCATGCATGGGACGGATGTTGGGAGTACATTCGCGGGATACATCTTCCCTGAGAAGGGCGCATGGGCGATTCATATTTGGGCCGCGAAGGATGGGTGGATCGTGTTGGGTCTGTGGAGCATTGTGCTAACATATCTCCCTGAACGCGCCGTAATGCAGGGACTCCGCTGGATCGGAGTCCGTTAGGAGCAAGGACGTGGAGAACGTTTCTCGCATGTCGCCGACTGATTTTCTCTTCATCATTGTGATGGCCGCCGGAGTGATGGTCACACAATTGTTGTGGGGTTGGCGTGAACCTATCATTGATTATGTCACGCTGATGCGTCGGAGGATATGTCACGCAACCGCAACGCAACCTGTTGCGGCAACCGACAACGAGCCGTTGCGCCCGATTGCAATGGGGCGCAACGAGCGCAACGAAGAATTGTCGCGCAACGAGCGCAACGAAGAATTGCGCCGCATGCAAGCCGACATAATCATGCGGTTGATCTCGTCCGATGCGCTGTTTATCGCCGATGGTAAGGGCGGCTACAAGAAGGCAGGTCAGGGAGTTTTGATCAAGGTGGCGACAGGATTGGAACCGAACGGGCGCAAGGAATCGGACTACGGATTGCTGCAGGCAGAGCTGAAGGGTCACACTCCCACGCTCACCATTCACGCGGGTCGGCCTGACGAGTATGAGATAAGCAAGTAGAGGAATACCATGTCTGCACAGTATGACCATGCGCTGAACGCATTTCACCACCTCAGCCCGCCCGAACGGGCGAGGTTGATTTCCCGCCTGATTATCGAACTGGTGGAACAGGAAGATGTGAAACCCGCAGAACCTATCGCCGATCTGTGGAAGCACTTCGACGCGGATCGCGGTGGCTGGCTCGGTGAGCGCACCGCAAGCGAAGAGCTCACGGAGAGCCGCCGATGATCTACACGATAGACTCCAGCATCTGGGTCAATAGCTGCGACCAACGCGAAGAAGGGTACGCCGCAAGTCGTCAGATGATTGCGGAGCTGGAATCCCGTAAGATAGTCGTTATCCTACCCACCCTGGTGCTGGTCGAGATCGCGGGGGCGATCAGCCGCTCTCGCACCAATGCCCAACTCGGCTACACCTTCGCCCATGCCGTCGCCTCACGTCCCAACGTCAGCCTGGTCAACCTGCCCAAAGGCGTAGCGAAGCAGGCGTCTGCGCTGGCCGCCCGGCATCGGCTACGCGGTGCCGATGCGGTCTATGCCGCCGTGGCACAGCGCATGCACACAACCCTGATCAGCCGCGACCGCGAACACCTGACTCGGCTCATTGGTGTGGTGCTGGTGCAGACGCCTGAGCAGGTGCTGGCGGGTCTGGCCACCGGGTAGGCCACTGAGGAGAATCACCACGGCCCCCGGCTCGATAGAGCTGGGGGCCGTTTTGTGTTACTCGGCGCTGGCGATCGCCGCGTCTTCTTGCTTGGGCAGTAGCTTCTCTAGCTCGGGGATTGCGCCCTCGATTGCCTGGATACGCCGCCCTAGATCTGACGTGAGGAAGATTTGCCAGAACCGTGCGTGTTCTTCCTTCAGCTCGGCAATGCGTGCCTTGATCTGCTCTTCCATTAGTCTCTCTTTCCAATAGCTGCACGACGAGTTGGTAGGCCCGTCGTAATCCCCTCAACAACGACATACTCATCAAGCCACGTAGACAAGTTCTGCATCAAGGACCCCACAACCAAGCTACGCAGTGCAGGCACATTCATTCCAGGGACGTTTGTATTCGCTGGTGTGGCTGTCGTGAGCGCAAATAGCTCGTTGGAGTTGTAGATCAGCGCGAGACTGTTAGCCTCGGCCAAGAGACCTTCAAGCTGACGAAACAGCGCCTTGACCCGGTTGTACCACTCTGACGCGGCGGAGATACTCTCCCTCGCAATCGCAGCGAAGGTGTTGGCGTCGGCCTCGCTGGTGAATGTATAGGACGATGACTGCGCAGTGACGATCCAGATTCCGTTTTGGGACGTAACGGACACGGACTGTGGACTTGATGTGTACGGTAGCATTATTATTGCTCCTTATGTAGATGCGAGAAGTTTATATGTCACGCCACCAACGACAACGGATATGTACCCGGTGGCGGGAGGAGCCGACGTAATATACCCACTGCTGTGCAGGATTTCGCGCCACGCATTCCAGGTCGTGTCTATGCCTTTCCGTATATTCAACATCGGCTCCCCGTAGCCGTTCGATACGGTACCGCCGAAGGCGAGTTGATACGACGCATCGCCTGTGGATGCGCTCGTACCGTCATACGGAACATACGTCATGATGCCTGCAAGCCAGCTCAATACGCCTGCGGTCTGGCCTGATGCGATGTCAAATCGCACGCGATGATCGCTCCAGTTCGGGAATGGCGTGGAATCGCGATACGGCCACGATTCGCCGCTACGGAGACTCGCAGCTATTGACGCATATGAAACGTTGCCCGTCGACGTAACGTATTGGCTATGCGTATGCGCTACGGGCGCAGCGTAGGAGGAGTAATTACCACTATGCAGCAACGTGTGCCACGTATTCCAGTAGCTATCAATGCCGCTGCGCACGTTCAGGATTGGCAACCCGGCACCGTAATACTCGGAATTGCCGAACGAAAGCTGATAGGACGCTCCTCCTGTGGATGCGTATGTTCCGTCATACGGAACATACGTCATGACGCCTGCCCATGCACTCGGAACGCTTGATGTCCCCCCTGTTGCAAGGTCAAATCGCACGCGATGATATGCCCAGTTAGGAGGGACGATGTCGGCACTTTGCGGATTTGGCCAGTTATCGTTTACAGCGATACTACTGGCATATCCGGCGCTATCCGCATATCCCGCGTAAATCTTACGCCACGCAGACCACGAATTACCTGCGGTACCTTCCTTAAACCGTATCGAAATATACGGATTTCCACCATTGCCTGTGAGATCTGCGGTGCTGTCATAAAAATTAGACAGCCCATTGACACCGAAAGAACTACGAGGCCAATAGATTTGACATGCCTCGCTGGTCGTATCGTACTCTGTACCAAGGCCAATCGTAAATCCGTAATACTGAGCAGCGCCAGGAATGCCAGGGCCGTGAGCGACCGTCGTATTACCATATCCCCGACCAACAAAATGACTACCATACGTCGCAGGAAGGCTATTGAAATCGGTATTGGTGGTATGTAGATTTCCCGCGTTGTTAAATATGTCAGAGCGGTTGAAGATGGGCATGGGCGTGTAGCCCAACACTGGCTCGAACTGCTCCCCAAAGGCCGTCAGGCTGGCGATCACCTCATCCAGCTTGGCGACGTACACGTTACCCGCTGGCTCGGTCACAGGTTCCCCTCCCAGCACGGTTATTGCTTCGTTTAATTTGTCAACGTAGATGTTGCTCATCGTATTGTTAAAAACACATTTGCGGGCATTCCAAGACCCGTGGGCGCAGCAAAGACGATGGACCCGTATTGTTTTAGATACTGTGTATATGAATTTCTCCATGCAGGCATGGCGAATTCAAGGAGAGACTTTTCACTCATTGGTTTGAGGGGATAGGCGATAGCATCATTCGGATCATCCGACATCCACTCTCCCCATGTCGGATAGACCTCATTCCCGGTAAAATCGAAACTACAGCACATATGCACAAAATAACCAGCCGAATAATCGCCTGTCACAACGTCAGGCATGCTTGGATCGCATCCGAAAACTCCTGGTACGGAAGAGGGTATTATGTAGCCCGGAACATTGGGTACAACATAATAGCGGGTGTATTCCACACCATTCTCTAGGAATGTCCCCCCCTCAACAAAGTCCGTGATGCGTGCGTTGTAGACGGCCCCGACGCCGGTGCAGGTTCCTGGATCTGCATTCCGGCGCTCGTTAGGGTTTGTAGGGGGCGGCGAACCTCCTGGGTCGCAGTCACAGATGTAGACCTTGAGGCTATTCCCCCTGTCTACGTTGAACTCTGCGCCGGTAAGCAGCCCAGACTCGGGTATCGAGAGTGTGACCCACTGATTACAGGCGTAACGCTCTCCTCTCCCCGGAATAACCCCAAACGAGTCCGCTTTGCTGGCGACATAGATACGGTAGTTTGTCCAGTTTGCGCAGTGTACGGTTGTATATCCTGCCGCAATAATGTCGAAATCTACGGTGAAGTCGCCGCCTAGAGTTTCCGGCCATGTGGCAATGGTGACAGGAGTAATGCTTATCGCGGTCGTGTCTTGGTAGAAGGTTCCCGTGCTTACCAGCGGTGATGCGCAGACTCCTGGTGGCAATGTGTTGAGCGGATTGCCGGTATTTCCCGCAATCGTGCCGGTATTTCCCGCAATCGTCCCCGTGTTGGTGGCAATCGTCCCCGTGTTGGTGACGATGACTCCCGTATCGGCGGCAATTGCGCCCGTGTTGGCTTCAATCGCGTCCACACCATCTTTGACCAGGAGGAGCAAATCTTTCATGGTAGGCGTAACAATGGCGGTGTCAAACTGCTGAAGTAGTCGATCTATCAGGTCTTTTGTGGCACTGAGCGTAGATGTATTGCTCGCGACACCTGATGTATTGCTTGCGACGCTGGATATTCCCGAGTCCAGAGACTCAATGGCTGTTTTGAGTTGCAGGAGACTGGCACCAGGCGCGGTTCCGGCCAAGTTCCACAGGGATTGATTAATGCTCCGGATGGTTGTTTCCGGCCCCCCAGTGCCACGCAGCGCGGTAATCTCTTCCAGTAATTGCAGGAGACTGGCACCTGGCGCGGTTCCGGCCAAGTTCCACAGCGACTGATTGAGGCTACGGATGGTTGTTTCCGGCCCCCCAGTGCCACGAAGCGCGGTAATCTCATCCATGAGCGCCTGGTGCTGGTCGGTCATGAGCTTCTGGAGCGCGGCGAACTTTTGAGAGAGATTAGTGGGGTCGCTCATACCAGTTTGTCCCTGATCTCAGTCAGCCGCGTGAGCAGGTCGGCAAGTTTCGCGATGTTGCTGTCAATCACGTTGCGGTCAGCGGTCGCTACCGCCGTGCCACGCAGCGCCATCAGCAGGTTATCATCCGGTGCCGGGTCGCTGTTGCCATCAATTCCCGCCGTCAGCCGTCTGAGCAGATCGCGCACGGTATGGGAGTCGGGAAGTGCAGGGGCACCGAGGATACTTTCGTCCGCACTCGCGGTCACTCCGGCTACCTCGTTTTCGGCCAGTTGCCACAATCGGCTGACGTGAGCTCTCAGCGCGTTGGTTTTGTTGGCGCTGGCCGGGGGCACGCTGGGCAGGGCGGGGGTAATCACGCCGCCGACATCCGTGTACTGGGTGCCGTTTAACGAGGTGTCCAGGAGCCGGTAGACTCGGCGCTGCTCGTCTATCAATTGCTGCATGCATCCGGCCATAAGCATTTCCTCTATTTCAGCGAACGCTTGATAGGCACTGAACCAGTCGTCTCGGGACTTCCAGATGGGTTGCTCCTGCATCTCCCCTATCCACCTGCGCACAAAGGGAATGAGCGGAATGGGCAGGCAGAGCAGGGCTGACGGTGCATCCGTAAGGTCGGGAAAGGTGTACCTTTTATCGCCTCCCGGCACGTACATACCCCCAGAATGCGGTGAGCAGTCCCACCAGATCCGATCCGCCCCAGGTAAAGGCTGTCGCAACCCCCGGCCCCCATGGCGCACATGGCTCGGTGCCACCAATGCCGGTTACGGTTGCCGCCACGAGGGCCGCAATATCTACGTCGGTGAGATCAAATCCTATCCCTGCGTAGGTGTCGGGCGGTTGAAGCAACTTCGCCGCGACCATGCCAGGGAATGAGAGGTCAAACCGGGTTTCATCCACCGCAGAGAATTGGAAGACGCTCCGCTGGTTTACGTTGCTGCCGACTGCCGCTACCGGGTCGGTATCATCCAGGTAGCGTAGGGTGAAGTTTATCTTCCATAATGCGCAGTCAGAGAGCGGGCGGAACAGCTCGGCATAGGCTATGGCAAAGTCCCCGGCAACGGGAAGGGCCGACGCCGCGACATTGATAACATGTCGCGACGTTGCCCCGTCATCATCACAGAAGTGCAGGGTGATAGCTGCTGTTCTATCGGGTTGCCACCCCACACTAGCCCTTGTACTCGCGGCTCTTCTGCGAGGCGGTGTTCTTCTTGTAGGCTTCCTTCACCGTGCGGAAGTCATCGCCCCGGTCGTTGCTGGGCTGCGTTCCGGCGATGCCAGTCACCAGCGCACCAATGAGCGCGGCCACCGAGACATTGGCCAGGTCAATGAACGTACCGGGCGGACTGATGCTATTCACCAGCACCGATTCGATGATACCCGGCCAGCTCATGGTCTTGATGCGATTGGCCACCGTGCGGATGATGAGCATGCCCTTATCTTCCACGTCTGAACCTGCAGCGGCTACAGGGTAGGTGTCGTCGTAGTATTCCTGATTGATGTTGTAGCCGATAAGAGCGCAGTTGGTGACAGGGGCCACGAGGGCCGCGTAGGCCGTGGCGTAGGTCTGCACAGCGGCAAGGGTTGTTGCGAGAGGAAAGTTGACACTGGTACGCGCAATCGCCAGGTCATCATCTTGGTACGTGAGAGACAGCGAGATCGGGCCAGCCACAATGGCCATGGGGTACTCCTTAAAACTCACATCGAACGCAACTAGTTGTGTTTAATCGGGGGCTGAAACTACACCAGATTGGCGTGGAGTTTCTCGGCGTTGCTTTGGCGTGCGGGGTCGTCTGCGGTGTAGACCTTCACCCAAGGAATCAGGCTCTTCTCGTCTACACGCCACTCAATCGGGCGCTCCGCAACTACCACCAGGTCAATGGTGTGCGAACCCTTCTTACCAAATGCGTCCGGGCCGGTGGTGTCAATGGTCACGCCATACTCAGCGGTTGACGCGCCAAAGGCATTGGTGAAGAGCGACTCGTACTGGAACTGATTGAGGCCCATAGTTTCCTCCAGGTATTCTATCTATCCTCACGCGGCTCCGGAACCGCGAGTAGGGCGTTATTCACTCAATAAATGATTCTCTGCGGCGATCACATCGGCATCCGTGGCGCGGGATGCGCGACGGTCGCTGTAGTCACGCAGCATCTTCTGCGCCTCGGGAAGCCGGGATACGAGATACGCTAGGCGGTCGTCTCGTTCCCTCACAACCGCTCGTAGGCCAGTGACAAGGTTACGCTCGGCTGCGAGCTGGGCAATCACGCTACTGAGTTGCCCGTTCGCGGCGTCCTTCGCCTGAATGGTAAGAATCGTGTTTTCCTCTAGTTTTTTCGCGATCTGGCTAACCAGAACCTTCACCAGAGTACCCAGCGCGCCGATGATGATAATTGCGAGGGCGGTCAGTTCGGTCGTGACGGTGTCCATAGATGGTGGGGGGCCGCAAGGGAGGAAACAAAAAGACAGCCGTTATATGGGGCTTCCCCCCTTACGGCTGTCGGTGTCAGTATAGCAGGTTTACGAACGAATGTGAAGGGTTACGGGCGGGGCGGTGGCGGTAGTCTCCGTGCAATCTCGCGCAGCAGAGATGTAATCTTCGACAGTTGCACAACGATGATGATCGGCGAAACCACAATGAATATGGCGAAGACGATGTACAGGAGAAACCCATACTGCAAGAGAAACATACCTACCTCGCGTCTATGGTTGCGACACGAGTCCAGGATAGCACTCGCGTGTAACGTCTCACCGTATGCAACCGTGTATGCAACGGCGGGTCAGGGGGTGTCATGCGTAGTCGCGTAGAGCTTGGAAGGGTTGGCTTTGTGACGATCTAAAGCGGGGATTGTCGTTCTGTGTGCAGAAACGGCAGCTTTCATAGCATTACCGGGCGCACGCACGTGGAAACGGATGCCTTTCGGTAGCCGTTGGGGGTGGTCTTATGTGGGCCGGGGGTGTGGTACAATGCAGACAGTGTCCCTTTTCGCTCATACGTGCGCTTGTTTTACGCCATGCTGCTTGAGCTTCAGATCCGTGACTTCGCGATCATTGATCGGTTGCATCTGCGCCTGGAAGAGGGATTTAACGTCCTCACGGGCGAGACAGGTGCCGGTAAATCAATCATCATTGATGCCCTGGGTACCCTGCGCGGCGAGAAGGCCGATGTTGCCTTTGTGCGGGCCGGCTGTAGTCGGGCACGTATCGAGGGTATCTTTAGTCTTGAAGATCGCACTCCTGTGCTGCCGTTGCTCCAAGAGTACGGGCTGTACGACGAGGACGAACGCCAGGTCATCCTCGCTCGTGAGATCAGTGCCGAGAGCGGGCGTAGCGTGGCCCGCATTAACGGGCGGGCCGTCTCTACCAGCGTGCTGCGTGAGGTAGGCGGGCGGTTGCTCGATATTCATGGCCAGCACGAGGGTCTCTCGCTCTTTAACCCACGCACGCACCTCGACATGCTCGACCGTTTTGGCGAGCTGTCGCCTCTGCGTGGGCATGTGGCCGAGCTGGTGGGTCACCTGCGCCACACCCGCGACGACCTAGCCGAACTGCGGCATAGCGAGTCGCGGCGGAAGGAGCGGCTTGAGGAGTTGCGCTTTCTCACCGAGGATGTTGCGGCGGCGAAGCTGCGCCCTGGCGAAGAGGAGGAGTTGCTGCGCGAGCGGGCGGTGGTGCAGAACGCGGCGCGGATTACGGGTTTGGCCAACGACTCCTACACCGCGCTCTATGAGGGCCGCGACGGCGGGCGGGCGGCGAGTCGCCCTGTGCTTGAGGCGATGGCCCAGATCGCTGGTATCCTTGAGGATCTGGCCCGCCTTGATCCGAGCGTGGCTCATATATCGGCCCAGGCCAACGACCTGCACTATCAGGCCGAGGATCTGGCCGTGTCGCTGCGCTCCTACCGCCTCAGCCTAGACTTTGAAGCTGACCGGATTGATCGAATTGAGGATCGGCTGACGGTGCTGCGTGATCTTCAGCGCACGTATGGCGGAGATGTCGCACACCTGATTGATCGTGCCGACCGGGCCAAGGCCGAGATTGAGCGACTCACCCACAGTTCCGAGCATATTGCCGCCCTGGAGAAGCAAGAGGCGACGCAGTTGGGCGAGTTGGCCCATGTCGCTCTAGAACTCTCTGGCCGTCGCCGCGCTGTGGGCGATCAGCTCGCCCAGATGATCGAGGGCGCGATGAGTGATCTGGCTATGCCCAATATTCGCTTTAGCGTGCGTATGGATCGGATAGAGGAGAAGTCCGGCCTGCCGGTTCCCGATGCGGCATCGGTCGCCTTCGATAAAACTGGCATTGACCGGGTCGAGTTTATGATCTCGCCTAACCCCGGCGAACCACTTAAGCCCCTGGCCCGCATTGCCTCCGGCGGCGAGAGCGCTCGCCTGCTGCTGGCGCTCAAATCTATTCTCTCGCGGGCGGATGAAGTACCTACCCTGATCTTTGACGAGATTGACGTGGGCGTCGGCGGACGTGCCGGCCAGGTGGTTGGCCAGAAACTCTGGGCGATCACGACAAACCACCAGGTGATCTGTATTACGCACCTGCCCCAAGTGGCTGCCTTCGCCGATGCCCACTACCACATCAGCAAAGAGTTCAGCAGCGACCGTACCCGCACTGCTGTGCGCCTGCTTGGTGATGAGCAGCGCATTGATGAACTGGCCGCCATGCTGGACGGAACCCCGAGCGAACATAGTCGGGCCAACGCCCGCGAGATCATTGGTCGCGCTGGTGGCTGGAAGTTCCAGCAACGCAGCCCGCAGATTGCTGTTTAAGGCCAGGGGTCAGGGGTCAGGGGTCAGGGGTCAGACAAGGGTCGCAGATACTTTACCGTTCATATCAGAATCTGGTGTTCTGATG
>Ga0194060_10001814_pt1 | contig 15284 bp, 17 predicted proteins | sample SepL225m_MetaG_FD_163427 | JGI IMG/M metagenome (GOLD analysis project Ga0194060, IMG submission 163427) | Anoxic zone freshwater microbial communities from boreal shield lake in IISD Experimental Lakes Area, Ontario, Canada - Sep2016-L222-5m | ecosystem: Environmental > Aquatic > Freshwater >...
TTTAGAACTACCAAAAGGGTTACGGCAAAAATTAAAAACTGAAATCTGTCAAATAGAGGGGAAACAAAAGATGCCATACGTTACCAGTTTTGAACGAGATGCCAAGGAAGAGGGCATTGTGATAGGCAAAGAGATAGGAGTTGTTGAGGGCATGGAAATAGGCAAAGAGATAGGAGTTGTTGAGGGCATGGAAATAGGCCAGCTTAAGGTTGCCCGCAAGCTCATGGCAAGTGGGTTCAGTGCGGAACAGGTAGCAAGCATTGCAGAAGTGCCTTTGGCGTTGCTGGTTTGAAGCACGATCTCGAAACCTGGGCCGACACCATCCTCACCGCGCAAACGCTGGATGCGCTCTTCACCACCGGTGCAACCCGTTCATGAGTTCAACCTCTGGTGAGCAATCGCTGACGGTGCTTCTGTTGCGTCTCTGGCGCCACATTACGCCGAGGCGGAGGGGGCAATTCGGGCTGTTGCTGGTGTTGATGATTGCCGCCTCCTTTGCTGAAATTATCAACGAACCCATTTTGTACTCAAGAAGTACCTGACCATGTCCAATAATGAGCGAGTTGTTATTCAGTCTGGCAAAGCTGAGGCATACGAAATTATACCTGCAAAAAAAATTAGCGGCGCGGATAAGTATTTCTCCAATCCGGGATTGTTGGCTGCGTTGAAAGAGGCTGAGGAGGATATAGCTGCAGGTCGGGTACGAGAGGTAAAAGACTCCAGGCAACTATGGGAAGGTATACAGTAAAATTTACAGCTAGAAATGTACGACAGCCCATGGAAAGAAGGCATTGAAAATAATAAAGGAATCAGTTGGATAAAGAGATTCAAACCAGCAGCGTAACACCATTCCAATCCGGGGCGAGCAACGACGAGCAACAGATTCAAGGCGATTGGGTTGGCCTGCTTTTTTGACACCAACGAATTCTCTATCTAATCCATAACACACGAAAAAGCCATGACTCCCCGATCACCCCGAAAGCTGATCACCTTCGACTGGGCCATGAAGCGGTTGCTGCGCAGCAAGGCCAACTTTGAGATACTCGAAGGCTTTTTGAGCGAGCTGCTTGGCGAGGATATCACCATTCTTGAAATTTTGGAGAGCGAAAGCAACAAGGAGAGCAAAGGCGATAAATTCAATCGTGTTGATCTCAAGGTAAAGAACGACAAAGACGAACTCATCATCATCGAAGTGCAGTATGACCGTGAGTATGATTACCTGCAGCGGATACTCTATGGCACATCCCGGGTCATAACCGAGCATCAGGAGGAGGGTGATACCTACGCAACCATGGTCAAGGTTATCTCGGTCAATATTCTCTACTTTGACCTTGGCCACGGGTCTGACTATATCTATCATGGAGCGACAAGCTTCACGGGCATACACGACCACGACATCCTTGAGCTTGATCGTCGTCAACAGATACTGTATGGTAAAAACAGTATCAGCAATGTCTATCCTGAGTACTACTTGATCAAGGTGAATAATTTTAACAGCATAGCCACAACAACGCTTGACGAGTGGATATATTTTTTCAAAAACCAGGAGATCAAGGATGAGTTCAAGGCGAAGGGTATTCAAAAAGCAAAGCAATCATTTGCGCTGTTGAGTATGTCGGATGAAGAGCTTCGTGCCTACAACCGTTATCAGGATTCCCTGCGCGATGAAGCAAGCTACGTCGAGACCAACTATCTTTGCGCCAAAATGGAGGGTCATGAAGAGGGCCTAGCAGAGGGTCATGCAGAGGGCAAGGAGGAGGGCAAAGAGGAAACAACCAGAACGATAGCTGTTAAGCTGATACATCAAGGCGTGGAGATTGAAATCATCAAGGCGGTGACAGGGTTGAGTGTTGCCGCAATAAAGGAGCTTGCAAAGAGGGGATCATCATGCTGAAAGATAAAAGACAACAAGTATCATGTGTAAAATAAATCCCCGCGTCGATTTTGCCTTTAAAAAGCTCTTTGGCAGCGAAGAGAACAAGGATTTACTGATCTCGCTCATCAACGCCATCATCTCCCAGGGGGATCAAGTGGTGGAGGTGGAGTTGAAAAATCCCTATAACCTGGCCGATTACCGCGCTGGCAAAATGTCCATACTCGACATCAAGGCCAAGGCTGAAAATGGGCGCTGGTTCAACATCGAAATGCAGATTAGCGAAGACTATAACTTCGACAAACGTGCTATTTACTACTGGGCAAAACTGGTGACCGAACAGCTCAGCGAGGGGATGATGTTCAAAGAGCTGAAAAAAACCATCAGCATCAATATCCTCGATTACAACTTTATACCCGATACAGCGGAAGTCCATAATTGCTATAAAATCATCAACACCGCCACCGGCAAAGATGACCGCTTGCACGATATCTTTGAACTGCACTACATTGAGCTGAAAAAGTTCAAAAAAACGTATGCCGAAATCCAGAGTGCGCTGGATCGCTGGAGCAGTTTTTTAACGACAGCGCATAAGCTCGACCGGGAGCATACACCAAAAGAGCTTGCTTCCGATAAAAATATTGTCAAAGCCATTGCCGCCATTGATCGCATGTTTGATGAAGAGGAGCGTCAAGTTTATGATGTTCGTATGCAATCATTAGCCGACGTCGAAAGCAAGATTGCCTCTGCCGAAGAAAAAGGAATGGAAAAAGGTGTCGAAATAGGCAGAGAACAAGGTATAGAGGAAGGTGTCGAAATAGGCAAGGAAAAAGGTCGCGAAGAGGGCATCCTTGAGGGCCTCGTCGAGGGTCGCGTTGAGGGGCAATCAAAACTGCTGAAAAGGCAACTGGAGCTTCGCTTTGGCGCACTTCCCCAGTGGGCTGCAGAAAAATTAACCAGCGCCACCGAGCAGGAGCTGGAAACCTGGGGTGAATCCATCCTTTCGGCACCGACACTCGAAGCGATGTTCAAAACCAACACAACAATAAGCTGATTGAAATTTTGAGACCATTCATGATGCCATGCTTATTTATCTCGATATTTGCTGTTTTAATCGCCCTTTTGACGACCAATCGGATTTATTAGTGCGACTACAGACCGAAGCCAAGCTTTATGTGCAAGAGATGATTCGCAGCGGCTCCTTATCCTTGATATGGTCAGCCGTCATGGATATGGAAAATGCGGCAAATCCTGATATAAATCGTAAAGTAGCCGTTGGAGACTGGCAGAAAATTGGGCTCGTGGATGTGCCCGTAAGTAGACGCGTTGAGAACATTGCCCTCAAACTGGCACTGATTGGCATCAAGCCAATGGATGCCCTGCATGTCGCTTGTGCAATTGAGGCTGAAGCTGAATATTTTTTGACAACAGATAAAGCACTGCTACGCAAAATGGCGAAACACGATCACCTGCGTGTAGTCGACCCGGTCGAGTTTATTCGCGCACTTAAGGAGACACAGTATGAAGACTGACACTGACATTCGCTTTGAGGGCATTCGCGTCTTGATGCAAGTTTTGGGGACTGTTGAAGCTGAACGATTTATCGCTTTGATTAACCGTGAGCGTTTTGACTACACCGAATGGAGAAAAAGTCAATGGCAAGATGAAACAGTCGAATCCCTTGCCACCCGAGCGCGCGCCCTGTGTGAAAATGTCGGAGATTAGGCTTCCCGTTCGCACCAACATGCGAAAAATTCTTGATACTCATATATGGCTTTGGTGGGCAAATAGTTCACCACAGGCAATAAACAACCTCTTGCAAGTATCATGTGTAAAATAAATCCCCGCGTCGATTTTGCCTTTAAAAAGCTTTTTGGCAGCGAAGAGAACAAGGATTTACTCATCTCGCTCATCAACGCCATCATCTCCGAGGGTGATCAGGTGGTGGAGGTGGAGTTGAAAAATCCCTATAACCTGGCCGATTACCGCGCTGGCAAAATGTCCATACTCGACATCAAGGCCAAGGCTGAAAATGGGCGCTGGTTCAACATCGAAATGCAGATTAGCGAAGACTATAACTTCGACAAACGTGCTATTTACTACTGGGCAAAACTGGTGACCGAACAGCTCAGCGAGGGGATGATGTTCAAAGAGCTGAAAAAAACCATCAGCATCAATATCCTCGATTACAACTTTATACCCGATACAGCGGAAGTCCATAATTGCTATAAAATCATCAACACCGCCACCGGCAAAGATGACCGCTTGCACGATATCTTTGAACTGCACTACATTGAGCTGAAAAAGTTCAAAAAAACGTATGCCGAAATCCAGAGTGCGCTGGATCGCTGGAGCAGTTTTTTAACGACAGCGCATAAGCTCGACCGGGAGCATACACCAAAAGAGCTTGCTTCCGATAAAAATATTGTCAAAGCCATTGCCGCCATTGATCGCATGTTTGATGAAGAGGAGCGTCAAGTTTATGATGTTCGTATGCAATCATTAGCCGACGTCGAAAGCAAGATTGCCTCTGCCGAAGAAAAAGGAATGGAAAAAGGTGTCGAAATAGGCAGAGAGGAAACAACCAGAATGATAGCTCTAAAACTGATACAAGAAGGCACGGCGATTGACGTTATTAAAGCGGTGACAGGGTTAAGTGTTGCAGCGATAGAAGATCTTGTGAAGAGCGTATCATGAGAAAAATCTGCATCATTATCTGGTAGCTGAAAAACTGCACACAGGTTGTGTTGAGCTTGGGGATGGAGGCACACAGCGTCTTGGTGCTTATGGTGACATTGTCGGGGCTCCTTGAGTTGCTGTATGAATAACCAAATCAACTCTCACTGCAAGAAGGAGCAAAAAGCCATGAGTCAGCAACCCCTTTCCGATACCGACCAATCCCGCTCTATCGAAGGTGGTTTCGCGCCCTCTCTCACCAAAGTCTTGGGAGTGGTACCTGTTTTGCCCGGTGAAACTGCCGATATCTACCAGACAAGTCTTGATATGCTCATCGAAGAGTTAGGTGCTCGTTCGGTGCTTCAGGTATATCTGGCCGAAAAAATACACGAATGCCTCTGGTGGATGCGTCGATACGAAGAGCAAAAGCGGGCGACCGTTATTGCGAGAATAGCATATCTGACCGATCCAAGCGGCTTTTCCCTGCGTGGCCCTTCAACGCAATCACATGTTCGCAACACGCTCTTGGCTAATAATGCCGACAGCAAAACGGTGCAAGCCGTCAAAGATGAGGGCCACACCATTGAGTCTATCCGGCAAAAAGCCATGGATGAGAAGCAAGGGGAACTCCTTCAGCTCGACCAGCAAATTGCGCTGCAAACCAAAATTCTCGTAGGCTTGCAGGCCTCCTATGAGGTTGCTTTTAACCGCAAGATGAATGTTGAACGGTTGCAACTGCAAAACGCTTTGTTACGTCGCGATTTGCAGGCTATCGAAGTGGTTGCAGAAGATCTCTCCAGGCATGACAAGCGCTAAACGTCATGCAGCAAATCAGCGTAACGCGCAGCGCTCGTCCGGACCAAGAACAGACGAAGGTAAAAGGAGAGCTTCTGTTAACGCCATGCAGCACGGCCTCACAACATCTGTTGAAAGCTCTCCCTGGGCTCTTCTCTTGCAGTCGGTCGAGGTACTGCTTCAGTCCGATGGTTTGGAAAAGTCTCAGGCCAGTGACCTTGCATTATGTATTCTCAACTATGAGCGCAATGTCCAGTACCAGCGCGATCATTACCCTGGTTTACGGCGTGATGGGCAGTACAAGCCCGGCCATGCTGGCAGGTATCTGAGGCGCGCTGCCAACCAGTTGATCAAGCAGTGCAGGGGCTTGAAGAGCTGATACGTGTTAAGAAAATTTACAAAACAAACCCATTTTGTACGTGCAGGTAACATATCATCATCTTCGACGAAGCCACCAGCGCTTTTGATAACGAGACTGAACAGGCGGTGATGGAGGCTATCGAAAGCCTCCGTCATGATAAAAAAAAGAGAATCAACAAACGTGTTTCCTGAAAAAGCTTATATTCAGCCTGCCACTCTCAGCCGCAGTTTACCCGTTTCTGCTGTGGCTGAGAGTGGCGGAGCCGTAATAAAGTTTTGCTCCTCTTTGTTTCTGACAAGGTAGAGAAAAAGATTTATGCCAGGAACGGCTTGGCAGTAACGACAGAGAGTCAACAACCTCCCTCAAGTAAAACCATGTGTAAAACTAATCCTTGCGTCGGCTTCGCGTTCAAAAAGCTTTTTGGCAGCGAAGAGAACAAGGATCTGCTGACAAGGCAACTTGAACGTCGCTTCGGCACCCTCCCCCAGTGGGCAACGGAGAAGTTAATCCGCGCATCGGAGCACGAGCTCGAAACCTGGGGTGACACCATCCTCACCGCGCAAACGCTGGATGCGCTCTTCACCACCGACGAAACCCGTTCATGAGTTCAACCGCTGGTGAGCAATCTCTGACGGTGCTTCTGTTGCGTCTCTGGCACCACATTACGCCGAGGCGGAGGGGGCAATTCGGGCTGTTGCTGGTGTTGATGATTGCTGCATCGTTTGCTGAAATTATCAGTATTGGGGCTGTGCTCCCGTTTCTTGCGGTTCTGACGGCACCGGAGAGGATATTCCAGCTTCCAATGGTCCAGCCGATTATCAAGGCATCGGGAATTACCATGGCCAGCCAGCTTCTGCTCCCGCTTACTGTTGTATTCGGGCTGGCGGCGCTTATCTCGGGCGGGGTGCGTCTTTTTCTTCTCTGGGCCAGCACACGCCTCTCCTACGCAACAGGGGCTGACCTCAGCATCAGCGTCTATCGGCGCACCCTCTACCAGCCTTATTCGGTGCACGTGGCACGCAACAGCAGCGAAATTATCAGCGGGATCTCTGGCAAAACTGGTACGGTCATAGCTACCTTTTCCAGTATTCTGAACTTTATCAGCTCAACTATTATTTTAGTGGCTATTCTGGTTACTCTGGTTGCAGTTGATCCTGTTATTGCCTTGGCGGCTTTTGCCGGTTTTGGTTTGCTCTACGCCTTGATCATTAAAATTACCCAGAGCCGGTTGGTGGTGAACAGCCAGCGTATTGCTCACGAGTCCACGCAGGTTATCAAGTCACTGCAGGAGGGGTTGGGGGGGATACGTGACGTTCTGATTGATGGCACCCAGGCTACTTACTGTGAAATTTATCGCAATGCCGATCTGCCTTCGCGTCATGCCCAGGGCAATAACTCTTTTATCAGTTCAAGTCCACGTTTTGCTCTGGAGGCTTTAGGGATGCTTCTGATGTCGGGGCTTGCCTATATGCTTGCTCTGCAACCCAATGGTATTGCGAAGGCTATTCCGGTTCTCGGGGCTCTCGCGCTTGGGGCGCAGCGCCTGTTGCCGGTGTTACAGGTTGCGTATATGTCTTGGTCAAATATTCAGGGCAGTCAGGCATCACTGCGAGATGCTATCGAACTGCTCGATCAGCCATTGCCCGATTATGCCGATCAACCACCAGCCAAGCCATTGCCGTTCCACGAGCAGATTGAGCTGAACAATCTCTCATTCCGCTATACGGAACAGACACCGCTGGTGCTCAACAGCCTTAACCTTACGATTTCCAAAGGGAGCCGTACGGGTTTTATCGGGGTTACCGGCAGTGGTAAAAGTACGTTGCTTGATATTGTGATGGGGTTGTTGCAAGCTACCGATGGGGCGCTTGCTATTGATGGTCAGCCTGTTACCACAAGCAACAACAGGGCATGGCAGGCGCATATTGCTCATGTGCCACAGGCAATTTATCTCTCCGACAGCACTCTTGAAGAGAACATAGCTTTCGGTATAGCTAAAGGCAAAATTGATCATAACCGGGTCAAGCGAGCTGCCCAACAGGCACAGATTGCGGAGATTATTGAAAGCTGGCCTAAAAAGTATAAAACCTACGTAGGCGAACGGGGTATCCGTCTCTCTGGAGGGCAGCGGCAGCGCATCGGCATTGCACGTGCGCTCTACAAACAGGCTGATGTTATTATTTTTGATGAAGCCACCAGCGCTCTCGACAACGAGACTGAACAGGCGGTGATGGAGGCTATCGAAAGCCTCGGTCATGAATTGACGATTCTCATTATAGCTCACCGGCTCACCACGCTGAAAAACTGCACACAGGTTGTGGAGCTTGGAGATGGAGGCATAAAGCGCATTGGCAGCTATCGGGAGATAGTTTCATAGTAGCTAGGAGTGGCTCAGGTTACTCATCTTTTTAGTGAAAATTCCCGCAGTTAGCGAACAAATCTTTTTACTTGATTTTTTATGCTGAGGAGTAAATCCGTACTCATCACCGGTGCCGATGGCTTCATCGGTTCACACCTCACCGAAGCGCTTGTCAGACAAGGCTATAATGTTCGTGCGTTTGTGCTCTATAACTCCTTTAATTCATGGGGTTGGCTTGACCATTGTGCCCCAGATGTAAAAGGGAAGTTTGAGGTCTTCACTGGTGATATTCGAGACCCGCATGGAGTAAAGGCAGCCATGAAGGGTTGCGACGTGGTTTTGCATCTGGCGGCACTTATAGCAATACCCTACTCATACCATTCGCCCGATACCTACGTCGATACCAACATCAAGGGTACGCTCAATGTCTTGCAGGCTGCGCGTGAACTTGCCGTTAAAAGGATAGTTCATACCTCCACAAGTGAGGTCTATGGCACGGCAAGGTTTGTCCCGATAACTGAAGAGCATTCTTTGCAAGGGCAGTCACCTTACTCTGCTACAAAGATTGCTGCAGATCAGTTGGCCTACTCCTTTTTCGCTTCCTTTGGGTTGTCAGTGGTTATTGCAAGGCCGTTCAACACCTACGGCCCACGTCAGTCTGCCCGTGCTGTTATTCCGACCATCATTACCCAGATTGCCAATGGCAAACGGCAAATAAAACTTGGTGCCGTTTCACCCACGCGTGATTTCAATTTTGTGCAGGACACGGTAGCTGGATTTATTGCAGCGATGAACTCCGATCAAGGCTTGGGTGAGGTAGTCAACTTTGGCAGTAACTTTGAGATTTCCATAGGTGATACTGTTCAGTTGATTGCAGAAGTGATGAACACTGAGATTGAAATTATTACTGACGAGGATCGTTTGCGTCCAGCGAATTCAGAGGTTGAGCGGTTGTGGGCTGATAATTCCAAAGCCCGTCAGCTTTTTGGCTGGCAGCCGAGCTATGGTGGTCGCGAGGGGTTCAAGCGCGGTCTTGCTGAAACTGCGGAATGGTTCATGAACCCAGCAAACCTGGCCAGTTACAAATCGGATATATACAACCTGTGAACGATGTGAGCATATCAGTAATTTCAGAAAACCATTGAGGAGATAGTTATGCTGCAAAGTTATGAAGCCATCTATGAGCATGGAGACATAAAATGGCTCGGAGATAAGCCGCCGCTCAGGCAGGCATACGTTATCGTAACAATCCTTGCTGAGACGGACGCAACAGCGGTTTCAATACAGAAACATCAGCCATCACCTCTTATTGCTGGAAAAGGTAAAATATTGGGTGATATAATCACTCTGGTTTCGCCGGCAGAAGAGTGGAGTTGCCTCAAATGATTGTGCTTGATACGCATGTCTGGGTGAAATGGATCATCAACGGAAATTCAGCTCTGTCTGAAACAATTGTCAATGCTCTGTCGATGGACAGTCATTGGGCGGTTTCGGCAATATCCTGTTTTGAGGTCACTTTGTTGGTCAATGGATGTAACGATTTATCTTAAAGAAGGATAACGTTATATTTCCAGGTTTTGATATATGTGCTATCGGCGTTGTTGTGTTTTTTGTTCAATCTATCGACAGGTTGAAATAAGGTAAATCTTGAACATGTTGAGCTCATCTGTCAGATTGGTCGATCAGGTCATTGCCGCTCTGCGTGTTGTTATCGGGCAGAAATCCGCTGTTCTGCATGAACCAGGCTTTTCCGGCAACGAGTGGCTCTATCTCAAAGAGTGTCTTGATTCAACCTTTGTCTCGTCCGTCGGCAAGTTTGTTGATTGCTTCGAAGCCGATCTGGCAGCCTTTACTTGCGCCAAACATGCGGTCGCAGTGGTGAATGGTACAGCCGCTCTGCACATTGCGTTAAAACTGGCAGGTGTGAACAGTGGTGATGAAGTGCTGATTCCTGCACTTACCTTCGTAGCAACCGCCAATGCCGTGACCTATTGCGGCGCAACACCGCATTTTGTGGATAGTGAGGAAAATACGTTGGGCGTTGATGCTGTAAAGTTGCGTGACTATCTGGAACATCATACTGAGCAGCGTGCAGGTCAGTGTATCAACCTCACAACAGGAAAGATCATCCGGGCTCTCGTGCCCATGCACACCTTTGGTCATCCTGTTGATTTGGATGGAGTAATGGCCGTAGCTCACGATTTTAATCTTGCCCTCGTTGAAGATGCAGCCGAGTCTCTGGGCAGTTACTATCACGGTCGCCATACAGGGACTTTCGGTTTGATGGGCACCTTGAGTTTTAACGGTAACAAGACCATTACAACAGGAGGCGGAGGCGCAATTTTGACTGATGATAAAGAGCTTGCCCGCCATGCCAAGCATTTGACCACCACAGCCAAGTGGCCGCATGCATGGGAGTACCGCCATGATGAAATCGGTTACAACTATCGCATGCCAAACATCAATGCGGCCTTGGGCTGTGCCCAGTTGGAGCAGTTGCCAGTAATGCTCAAAGCAAAAAGAGAGCTGTTTCAGCGTTATCAAGCGGCATTCGCAACAGTGTCGGGTATCAGGCTGATGGAGGAACCAGCACAATGTCAAAGCAACTACTGGTTGCAAACTTTGCTGCTTGACTCAGAATATGCCTATCAACGTGATATTCTGCTGCAAGCCACCAACGATGCAGGCATTATGACCCGCCCTGCATGGATTTTGATGCACGAGCTGGCACCATTCAGGGAGTACCCGCGTATGGATTTGGCTGGAGCAGAATCGCTTGTGCAGTGTTTGATAAATATTCCAAGCAGTGCAACTCTGCTTCAAGTTGCATCATGAGCAAACCAGGTATCATACTCATTGGCGCAGGTGGTCATGCACACTCCTGCATTGATGTCATTGAGCAACAAGGTCAATACCAGATTGCCGGATTGGTTGGAATGGCTGAGGAAATGCACGACAATCATTTGGGCTATCCGGTGGTAGCCAGAGATGATGACTTGCCTCAAATAGTCAAAGAGTATGGCTATGCACTGATCTCTCTGGGTCAGATTTTGTCACCAGATAGCCGCATACGTCTCTATCAGCAAGCAGTCAAGCTCGGCTTTCAACTTCCAGTCATCATAGCGCCGACCGCCTATGTTTCCCGTCACGCCGCTCTTGGTGCAGGAACAATAGTTATGCATGGGGCAATTGTGAATGCTGGTGTCAAGGTTGGAGATAATTGCATTATCAACAATCGTTCACTCCTTGAACATGATGCTGCTGTGGAGGATCACTGCCATATTTCAACGGGCGCAATTCTTAATGGCGGGGTAACGATTGGGGAGGGTAGCTTTATCGGTAGTGGCACAGTTCTCAAAGAGGGTGTGACAATTGGTAGAGATTGTGTAATAGGGATGGGCCTTTCCGTGCGCATTAATCAGCCTGATCATTCACGATATACTGGAAAAAGCAGCTCATGAGACAACGAACGCTTATTATCGCTGAAGCCGGTGTCAATCATAATGGTGACATGGAGTTAGCTAAAAAGTTGATTGATGTTGCCGCTGAAGCTGGAGCTGATCTTGTCAAGTTCCAGACCTTTAACGCTAACCGTCAAGCTACACACGCAGCCAAAAAGGCTGACTACCAGACAAAGAGCACGGATGGCAATGAATCGCAGCACGAGATGCTTCGCCGATTGGAACTTACACCTGCAATGCACAACGACCTCATCGCCCATTGTGCATTGCGAAATATTAGTTTTTTCTCGACAGGCTTTGATATTGAGAGTGTCGATCTGCTGGTGAGTCTCGGTCAACATCAGTTCAAGATTCCATCTGGGGAGATCACCAACCGCCCTTACCTGCGCCATATTGGCCAACTGGGTAAACCGGTCATTCTTTCCACCGGAATGGCAACATTGGGCGATATAGAAGCAGCAATTGAGGTGCTTGAACAAGCTGGTACCACTCGTGCCAATCTGACACTGCTGCATTGCACCACAGAATATCCAACACCCATGGCAGAGGTGAATCTTCGAGCCATGCAGAGTATACAGAGTGCGTTTGGAGTTGCAGTGGGTTATTCAGACCACACACAAGGCATCGAAGTTGCCATTGCCGCTGTTGCCTTGGGTGCCACCATCATCGAAAAGCACTTTACCCTTGATCGTAATTTGCCAGGCCCCGACCACATGGCAAGTCTTGAGCCTGAAGAGCTGAAGGCCATGGTAAAAGCCATTCGCAACATTGAAATTGCTCTCGGTGACGGCATCAAACGCCTCACTCCAGGCGAAGCAAAAAATAAGCCAGTTGCCCGTAAATCACTGGTCGCCAGCAAGGCGATTAAAGCTGGGGAACTCTTCAGCGCACAGAACGTCACCGCCAAGCGCCCCGGGACAGGTATTTCACCCATGCGCTGGGATGAAGTGATGCGGCGAAGGGCTCGTCGTGATTTTACTGTCGACGAATTAATTGAGGAATAGTGACAAGGTTTATGAATAAGAATCATCTCATTGTCCAACAAACGATTGTCACAATAACGAAGGTTAATGATAGTGATTTCATTTCGTTGACAGATATTGCCCGGGTAAAAAATCCAGGCGAGCCCAAGGATGTGGTTAAAAACTGGCTTCGTAGTCGTTCGACCATTGATTTCCTTGGCCTATGGGAAAAAATTAATAACCCGCATTTTAAAGGGGTCGAATTCGACTCCTTAAGGATTGAAGCAGGGGTTAATAGTTTTACCCTTTCGCCAAATAAGTGGATTGATATGACTGGGGCGATTGGTATGAAGAGTACAGTAGGCCGTTATGGCGGTACTTATGCTCACAAGGATATTGCATTTGAGTTTGCATCCTGGGTTTCGGTTGAATTTAAGCTCTTTCTTATTAAAGAGTTTCAGCGCCTTAAGGATGAAGAAATCAATACTCGTACTTTGGAGTGGAACCTCACCCGAAGTCTCAGTAAAATCAATTATCGAATTCATACCGATGCGATTGCCGCGAATATCATTCCACATCTTTTGTCGTCCGTCCAGATTGTACAAATTTATGCCACTGAAGCTGATATGCTGAATATGGCGTTGTTTGGGATGACAGCTAAACAATGGCGGGCTCAAAATTCAGGAAAAGAGGGTAATATGCGCGATTATGCAGCGGTTGAGCAGCTCATAGTGCTATCCAATCTTGAAAGCATTAATGCAGCACTGATTGGTCAAGGAGTGTCTCAAGGAGAGCGATTGTCAGAGTTAAATGTCGTCGCGATTGCGCAAATGCGTTCTTTGCTCACTTCTCCTGAAGTCAAAAAACTCAAATAGTGAACAATCTGATGGTTATAGAATGTCTGAAGAGGGATATGCTGATCTATGAGTAAGTCGGCATGTCGCAAGATTTGTGTCATCACCGGCACCCGTGCCGAATATGGCTTGCTGCGCTGGGTTATGCAGGGCATCAAGGATGACCCTGAGCTGACGCTGCAAATTATTGCCACCGGTATGCACCTGTCGCCTGAATTTGGCTTGACCTATCGCGACATTGAACAGGATGGCTTCCAGATAGACCGTAAGGTTGAAATGCTTACCAGTTCTGATACTTCAGTTGGCATAGCAAAGTCCATGGGCCTCGGATTGATTGGTTTTGCTGATGCCTTGAATGATTTGAAGCCTGATCTGATTGTAGTGCTTGGAGACCGCTTTGAAATATTCTCAGCAGTAACAGCCGCATTGGTTGCTCGTATTCCTGTTGCACATTTACATGGAGGTGAACTGACCGAAGGCGCTTTTGACGATGCAATTCGGCATTCCATTACCAAAATGTCGCACTTGCATTTTGTGGCAGCCGAAGAGTACCGGCAACGTGTGATTCAACTGGGCGAACAACCTGACAGGGTCTTCTTGGTAGGCGGGCTTGGTATTGACAACATTAAGCGCCTCAAGTTGCTTGATCGTGAGGAATTGGAAGCTGCGATTGACTTCAAACTTGGAACGAAAAACCTGCTCATTACCTTTCATCCGGTTACACTTGAGGCAAAAACTGCTTCAGAGCAAATGGCGGAACTGCTTGCAGCAATGGCAGAATTGGAGGATACACAGCTTATCTTTACGATGCCGAATGCAGATACTGATGGTCGTGTGTTGATCAAGATGGTAAGGGAGTTCGTCGCACAGCACAGCAACGCTTGCGCTTACACCTCCCTTGGGCAACTCCGATATTTGTCCTGCGTTTCTCATGTTGATGGAGTTATTGGCAACTCCTCCAGCGGTTTGGCGGAAGTTCCCAGTTTCCGCAAAGGCACTGTCAATATTGGTGACCGCCAGCGGGGAAGGCTTCTGGCGGCAAGCGTGATCAATTGTGAACCAACTCGTCAGAGCATTACTGCAGCAGTTGAGAAATTGTACTCTTTAGATTTTCAAAAAGGGTTAAGTAAGGTTACCAATCCTTATGGTGACGGTGGTGCCAGCGAAAAAGTTGTTGAAATAATAAAAAACCATGTACTCGACGGAATGGTAAAAAAGGCATTTTATGATCTGTGTAACGAATGATTTACGAAAAGAAGAGTGACCATTACTGAACAAATCTGGCGACAGGCAATCCTTCCGATCTCAGCCACTATTGAGGAGGTAATCACCAATCTTACCAAGGTTTCGATAAAGATTGTTTTGGTGGTTAATGATGCGGGTGAGCTACAAGGCACCATTTCAGACGGGGATATTCGGCGAGGATTGCTTCGGGGGCTGAATCTCACAAGCCCAATCGAAAGTATTATCCACCATAATCCTCTGGTTGTCACGGAGGAACTCGGGCGTGAAGACGTTCGGAAGTTAATGGTTGTGAACAAAATTCAGCAGGTGCCTGTTGTTGATGACCAGCATCATATTGTCGGATTGTACCTTTGGGATGAGATTGCAACACCGCTTATCCGACCTAACCTCATGGTTATTATGGCTGGCGGCATGGGTACCCGGCTTCGTCCGCATACAGAAAACTGCCCAAAGCCTATGTTGACCGTTTCGGGTAAGCCTATGCTGGAGCACATCATCGAGCGTGCAAAGCAGGAGGGGTTCAGTCACTTTGTGTTGGCAATTCACTATCTTGGCTATGTCATTGAGGATTACTTTGGAGATGGTAATCGCCTGAAAGTGCGGATAGATTATCTGAAAGAGCAATCACCGTTGGGCACAGCAGGCGCTTTAGGCCTATTGAACCCTCATCCAACGCTGCCATTTGCCGTAACCAACGG
>Ga0194060_10001815_pt1 | contig 15283 bp, 13 predicted proteins | sample SepL225m_MetaG_FD_163427 | JGI IMG/M metagenome (GOLD analysis project Ga0194060, IMG submission 163427) | Anoxic zone freshwater microbial communities from boreal shield lake in IISD Experimental Lakes Area, Ontario, Canada - Sep2016-L222-5m | ecosystem: Environmental > Aquatic > Freshwater >...
ACTCCAGGCATGATCTGAGATATCGTGCCTTCTTTGGGTGTTTTCTTTCATGTAGTATTTCTATTTTACGACAATTCTATTATACACTAATTCTCGTGACGACACCACCTAGAGTACTATCAAGCAGCTGTTGAAAGCCGACAACAATATCTTCTAGAAACAGCACGCGATGCAGGCCACTACAATTCTCTGGATCAAGCACGATACGATGTTATGAATGGCATCTTGCGTAGTTTTAAAAATAATGCACCCAATGACTAATTTTCGCTATACTTCACCTCGTACCCAAACAAAAAAAGGAGCTCCAATGGAGCAGGAAAAAATTTCCCATACTACCCAGATTCCCTATCTTCGCCTCATAGCAGCATCACTTATTGCATTACTGCTTACTCTGACGGCAACACAGTGGATCAGCACGCTGTATACTATTCGCCCGTCGGCTAAAGATACTGAAAAACTTACTATCTCTGCTGAGGGAAAAGTGAATGCACAGCCTGATATTGCGATTTTCTCGGTTGGAGTGCTTACTGAAGGCGCTGATTCAAAAAAAGTGAAAGATGAGAACAGTGTGAAAGTAAATGCCATCCTCGCCAAAATCGCGGCGATGGGCGTCGACAAGAAAGATCTACAAACCCAACAGCTCAACCTCCAGCCAAAATACGACTGGGGTAGTGGAAAATCAACTCTGGTTGGGTACACGCTACAACAGAATATTGAGGTTACAGTGCGTGACATTTCGAAGGCTGGTGATATTTTTTCTGAAGCGGCAAACTTGGGCGGGAATAGTATGGGAAATATTCGCTACGAGTTTTCCAATATTGATGATCTAAAGCAACAAGCAAGAAAAGTGGCTTTGGATAATGCAAAAGCCAAGGCTGAGGATTTGGCAAAAACGGCGGGGATTTCGCTTGGACGACTTATCAGCTTTACGGAAAATACAGTAAACTCTCCTTCACCTCTTTATGACTTGGGGACTGTAAAATCCCTATCGGTCACAACTGATGCTCCAACAGTGCAAGCGGGATCACAGGATATAACTGCACAGCTATCTGTTACCTTTGCGATAAACTAGGTAGCTGGGTCTTATGAAATCTGATTTTTCACGTTTCTTCTTTGTCTTACAAAAACTGGTGTGGGTAGTTTATGCGCTGATCTATGCTTTTTTTCTTGCTCGAGTTGCACTCGGAACATATGCTCGGAACTATTTTTTCTACTGGGTTTTGCTAGTACTCTTTCCTCTCATCTCCTTGTCCAAACGTTTTTTTTACAGCTTCCCAAAGATCAACTTTTCACGTGCGAGGAGTTTGTTGTTTTCAAAGGATTTGTTGGCTATTACATTTGGAATGCTGCTGTTTTCTGCCTTCACATTGCCGAACCTTAATTCTTGGAAATACTCGGTCATTGGTGATGAATTCGCTTTTCGTGAGTATGCGAAGGAAATTCTGAGTGGTGCGCACACTGACTTTTTTTCTGCTTCAAATCAGTACGAATTTCCAGCGCTAAGTTCTTACTTCCAGGCAGGAGTGATGAAATTATTTGGTTCGGGAAATTTTGGTTGGCGGTTGAGTTCGTGGCTTGTGGTGCTGCTTTCGCTGCCCTTTTTGTACTTTATTCTGAGACAGCTATACAGCTTTCAAGTAGCTTTGTCAGGTATACTTTTGCTTGCTTTATGCCCTTTTTATGCGATCTCTGGTTATCTGGGGTATAACAATTCACAAGCTTTTTTTCCTATTCTTGCTTCTATGGCCTGCACTCTTTGGGCCGTTCGACGAAATAATTTGGCGACTTTCTATGTTGCTGGAGTGCTGGCAGGATTAGGTTTTTACACTTTTCAAACGGCCATTTTGGCAGTTGTTTTGGCATTTCCGTTTACTGTTGGGATTTTGTCGGACAAGCTTCCTGACGTACGAGGAAATTTCAAAAAATGGATGCGCTCTTCGTTTTTGTTTGTTTGTGGCGTTGTGGTAACTGCCCTTCCGGTATTGATTCACATTCGGGAGTATCTTGGTAATATTACAACTCATACTGGGCAGGCAAGTACTTCAACATTTTTCTTTAAATTTGGTACAACTTTTTTATCTTTTATCTTTTACCGTATCGGATGGCATTTTATTGTTGGGAATCCTTTTTTGATTACAACTTCAGTTTTGGCACTTGTTGGAATGTTTGTATTGCTTTTTAAAAACCAGAAGGGAAAGAATCTCTACATCTTGGCAACCTACACCATTGTGGTCTTTTTTACGGGAATACTCGACCCTTCTCCTTATTATTCAATTACCCGAACGATGATGGTTATTCCTTGGGTAACGTTGTTTGCTGCGGTTGGATTTTGCTTTCTTGGGGAACAGCTTTCTTTCCTAGTGCAGCGATTTTCAACGATTTCAACGAAATTTCTTTCTGTGCCTGTCTTTGTGTTACTTCTTGGTTGTCTTGTTTCTGAGCGATTGCTCAGGGAAAAGGAGTTAGAGGCACAGTATCGTTATACTACGCTTGCACAGCTTGTTCGCCTAGCTCAGGAATTTCCGCAGCACCGAATTGTGTATGTGCTTAATCAGCAAAAAGAATTGGCTTTGCTGGAGCAGGTTACTGATGCTTACGATTTCGGAAGTCGGTTGATCGGGACACGCCAGCTGACAGATGAAATGGTACAAAAAAGCGAAATGGATTCTATTATTGTGGTAAAGCAGGATGCAGAACCTGTGAATAGCTTCTCTAAGGATTTAGATGCATTTGCATTTTCTCTTTCCTCTGCTGAAGCTTCGTTAACTGTGTATAGTATTGGCAGTTGTATTCAACTCATTCATTAATATTTTCTTTTTCTTAATCTTAATTTTTCCAACCTTTCTTGTTGCTAAAACAACAAATTTTGTTAACAAATATTCCTACTCATCGTTGTACAGGATGTGTGATTATAGTAACAAAGGAATTTTATGAAAAGAATTATCCCCTCGATTTTGCTTGGCGTTCTGCTAGTTAGTGGAACTGCTTATGCGCAAACGGCTGGATCTCCAACGCAACCGGACAATACAAAAACCCCGCTTAATTTTTGGGCTTCGGGTTATGAGGCTCAATGGTTATCGCAAACTCAGGCTAGTGCTTTTGAAGGCGCAAAAGATGATGGAGATGAGTATTTCGATGTTAAGCCTGGTGATACAGTAACGTTTGATGCGAAGTTCAAGAATACAAGTAAAGAAACTTGGTATCCAACTTCTGCTGATAGGCAAGTATGTATCAATATTTACAAGGATCCCAAAGTAACATCAGCGCCTGCAGGTACCGGATATGATGATCCCAAAAGCCCTAAATTTGGTAGAAGTTTCTGGGCAGATCCGAGTTGGGCAATTCAGGATTACCGTATTGGTTGTATTAATGAAGCAAGCGTTGCACCAGGTGCAACTGGTAGTTTTACGATGAAATTTGCTATTCCTGCTAATACGCCGCCTGGCAGTTACCGTGAGGATATTACTTTGGCTTCAGGACCCTACTGGATGGCAAACACTACGAATGGCGATCCAATCGGTGCTGCGCATATCTGGGTTGGTTTTGATGTTAAAACCTTTGGGGTTATCAATGGGGTGAAGATTTCTAAGACCACTACGGCTACTACGCAGGATGTAAAAATTCAGTTTGCTGTGTTTGGTTTGTCCTATGCTCCAAATGCCAATGGGCAGAATGCTATTAATCTTTCTCAAGATATCGAAGTGCTGGATCCTCAAGGCACCATTATGCCTCAACTCAGTCAAAAAGGTATTGTCACTTCTACCCAGACAATTACGGACGCTGAGAAATTGCTGATTGATACTTCCGCTGACAATGCGTTTCTGGTACTCTATAATACATTACGTTTTCCGATTAAGGTCGTACATGGCACGTACACAGCGAAGATTACGGTGCATGATATTCTGACTGGAAAGCAGTCTGTTTCTAGCATCCCTTTCACTTTATAAGTTTGTCTCAACCTCTTTCCAACAAAAAGCCACCTCACCGAGGTGGCTTTTTGCATATCTGAACAAAAGAATTTCACTATTTCAGAGAAATCTCCCCTTTCCCATCCACATCAATTGCAATCTTTTCCCCCTCCTGAAATTTCCCTGCCAAAAAGGCTTCTGAAAGCGGGTTGAGGATCAGATTTTGTACTGTTCTCTTGATTGGGCGAGCACCATACACTGGATCGTAACCTTCTTCGGCGATTTTTTTTCGAGCCTTTATACTGACTTCGATGGTAACTTTCTTCTCGGAAAGCATGGCGTTGAGGCTGGAGATCTGAAGGTCAACGATGGTTTCGATCTCTTTTTCGGAAAGGTTGCGGAAGATGACGATGTCGTCGATGCGGTTGAGGAATTCGGGGCGAAACGAGTGTTTGAGGATGGTGAGAACTTGAGCGCGAATGGCTTCAGGCTTTTCTTTGCTCATTTCGGTGATTTCTGCGGAACCAAGATTGGAGGTCATAATGATGATGGTGTTGCGGAAATCAACTAGTCGCCCCTGACCGTCAGTAAGCCGACCGTCGTCAAACACTTGTAGGAGAATATTGAATACTTCAGGGTGGGCTTTTTCGACTTCGTCGAAGAGGACAACGCTGTAGGGACGGCGCCGAACCTGCTCGGTTAACTGACCGCCTTCCTCGTAACCAACATATCCTGGAGGTGCACCAACGAGACGGGAAACCGAAAATTTCTCCATATATTCCGACATATCGATGCGAATAAGGGCTTTTTCGTTGTCGAAAAGGAAGCCTGCCAAGGCTTTTGCCAGTTCGGTTTTGCCTACACCGGTTGGGCCGAGAAAGAGAAATGTGCCGATTGGACGGTTCTGGTCTTGCAAGCCTGAGCGGGAACGGCGGATGGCGTTGGATACTTTTTCCAGAGCTTCTTCCTGTCCAACAACCCGATGGCGAAGTTCGTCTTCGAGATGAAGAAGTTTATCTTTTTCGCTTTGGAGCATGCGAGAAACGGGAATGCCGGTCCATTTGCTCACGACTTGGGCTATCTGTTCTTCGTGCACTTCGGTTGAGAGAATCACTTTTTCTTTTTGAACGGCTTCGAGTTTTTTTCCTGCTTCATCGAGTTGGTTTTCTAAGTCGGAAAGCAGACCGTAACGAATTTGAGCGGCTTTTTCGAACTCGGCTTCGGCTTCGGCGCGTTGCTCGTCGATCTTGGCTTGTTCGATTTTCTTTTTTACATCATTGATTTTGGTGATCTGTTCTTTTTCGAGTTGCCAATGCGCTTTTAAACTGTTGAGCTGTTCCTGTTTTTCGGCTATTTGCTTTTCAACGAGTTTAAACCGCTCTTTGGCGGTGGCGTCTGTTTCTTTTTTGAGCGCCATCTTTTCAATTTCTAGCTGGCGAATCTGACGATCGATTGTGTCCAACTCTGTGGGCATGCTGTCAATTTCCATGCGCAACAGGGCTGCTGCTTCATCAATAAGATCGATGGCTTTGTCGGGGAGAAAACGGTCTCCTATGTAGCGGTTGGAAAGCACTGCGGCGGCGATGAGCGCACTGTCGTTGATTTTTACGCCGTGATAGATTTCATACTTTTCTTTCAACCCACGCAAAATGGAAATCGTGTCCTCTACAATCGGTTCTCCGACAAATACTGGCTGGAAACGGCGTTCTAACGCGGGATCTTTTTCAATGTATTTTCTGTACTCGTCCAATGTTGTCGCCCCGATGCAGCGAAGCTCTCCACGGGCGAGAGCGGGTTTGAGCATGTTGGAAGCATCCATGGCTCCACCGGTTGCGCCGGCTCCAACCAGTGTGTGGATTTCGTCGATAAAAACGATGATACGCCCCTGGGCATCTTCGATTTCCTTTAAAACGGCTTTTAAACGGTCTTCAAATTCTCCGCGGTACTTTGCTCCGGCTATCAGGGAACTAAGATCGAGAGCAAGGATTTTGCGGTCTTTCAGGCTACCAGGAACGTCTCCGGAAACAATACGCTGGGCGATTCCTTCAGCTATCGCAGTTTTTCCAACACCGGCTTCTCCGATGAGGACCGGGTTGTTCTTTTTGCGGCGGGAAAGGACTTGAATGACGCGACGAACTTCTTCGTCACGTCCGATAACGGGATCAAGTTTATTTTGCTCGGCTAAGGCAGTAAGGTCTCGGGCATATTTTGCCAAAGAGTTCATTTTGCTTTCTGGGTTTCGGTCCATGACGCGATGGCTGCCTCTTGCCTCTTTCAGTGCTGGAAGGACTTTATCTTTGGTAATTCCGACGCTTTTTAGCAAAGTTGATGCTGCGTTGCTGCTCGCCAGTATCCCAAGGAGTAAATGCTCGGTACTGATAAACTCATCGCCGAGTTGATGCATTTCTTTCTCGGCCTGCGAAAATATCTGATTTAATTCCGAGGCTACGTACTTTCCTGCATCTCCACTTACTTTTGGCTTCTCGTCGATTTTTTCCTCAATTTTTCCGATTGCATGTTCTCGATCTACTCCCAACTTCGGCAGGAGTGTCAATATTATGCCGTCGTCCTGCTGTAAAAGGGAAAGGAGGAGGTGGAGCGATTCAACCTGCTGATTTTGTTTTTTTGATGCCAAGAGTTGGGCACCATTGATCGCTTCGGCAGCTTTTTCAGTGAGCTTTTCTGGGTTCATGAGTGATTTCTCCTTTATACTTCAGTCGAACTCTCAATCATTGACCATTGGGCGACTGAATTATTTCACTAGGTTTTTGGCGTAGATAATTTCCCAAGTTGCCTGAGTTCACCTCTTCCAATTGTACGCTGTCCTCTAGTCTAAATCCTCCAGAAAGTATCCTCTCTAGTGACTGCAAATGTCCTCCCACACCAAGTTGTTTTCCAATGTCTCGTGCAAGGCTGCGAATGTATGTGCCTGTTGAGCAAGCAATGACGCAAGTGAGTAGAGCTTCACTGCCAGGAATGAACTCAGAACAGGTAAATTGTGTAATTTCTACCGTTCGAAGCGGTATTTCCTCAAGTTGCGGAGCGTTGTCGCTTCGGGCAAGTTTATAGAGACGTTTGCCGTCGATGTGAATAGCGGAAAAAATAGGGGGACGTTGCTCGATCTGCCCTGTGAAATGATTTTGAATAAGTGCTTTTACCTCATCAAATGAGATTGCTGACGCATCGTGTTGATCAACTATTTCCCCTTCTCTATCATCTGTGGTGGTGCTTTTTCCAAGGAGAATTTCTGCTTTGTATTCTTTTTCTTTTGGGAGTGAGGAAATCAGCTTGGTGGCCTTTCCTATGGCTACGGTAAGCACTCCAGAGGCTAAGGGATCAAGTGTTCCAGCATGTCCCATTTTCAGGCGGCCAATATTTTTTCGTAATACACGAATAACGTCGAAAGATGACATGCCTGTTGGCTTGTTGATGTTGAGAAAGCCGGAAATTTCGTAGTGGTTTTCTGACATACGCTCTTACAAAGATCACCGCAAACATGATCGCTGCGTGATGCATACTTTTTTAATAAAATAGACCGCCTGATCCGAATAGTTTTAGTATAGGCTCTTGAAAAAACCAAACCAACAGGCATCCTGAAATGAGGAACGGTGCAAAGGGAAGCATGTCTTTCATACCTTTTTTTCTTTTTACGAGAAAAAAGATACTCACTATTGCCCCCAACCAAAATGCTAGTACCAGTCCATAGATGCTTAAAGGAAAGCCAAGAAATAGTCCCAGCAAAATTCCTAGTTTTACATCACCCCACCCCATCCCCCGTCCCTTTGTCACTACAGCAATAAAACCTAAAAAGCCACTGTATACCAAAATGCCATAGATTAGATGCAATACCTGCAGCATCGAAGGAGAGGAAAGTACGGACAACACAGCCACAATACCTGCTCCTGGAAATAAAATGATGTCCGGAACCAGCATGTATCGCAGATCATATACAAACAAGGCTACGAAAATAGCAACTGTACAGAATACAGTTGCGTAGTCCAGCCAGAAGGAAAGCCTTGTAGGATCATATTCTACACGGCTTTGTAAAAAGAAAAACGCTACTAGTGTTAGTAATGCTGTCGACCCTTCAACTGCAGGATATTGCCAAGATATGGGTTTCTTGCAGTTGCGACATTTACCAAGGAGAAACAGGTAACTGAACAAAGGAATGTTATCATACCAAGCAATCGGTTTCTTGCAGCTTGGACACGCCGAACTTCCAAGGAGAGAGGATTCGGCGTGCACCCTGAGAATTACTACGTTGAGGAAGCTGCCGATAGACAGACCCAAGAGAAGAATTATAAGTACCGCAAAGTTATCAACTATCATGGGAAAAGAACTCAATTAACATACTGGCTGCCGTTATAGTATAAATTTTTCCCTTTTATCAGCTAACAAAATTGGCAGGCCAATTCCTTGTGGAAGGAAAGCTGTGTGAATACCCTTTTGGGGTTCACTAAGGACACCAACACCTGTGCATTTACCAATTGCAAAGTCTGCTGCGACATATTTCTTACCTGTACCTGCGGCTGGAACGATAGTTACTAATCCTGAACTATCTCCGGTTGTACAGAAAACTTGGTCTACTGCTGCAGCTTCCATAGGCACAAATATTGCATAAGTAGAAGCATTGCTGGTGGCATTAGCTGTGTAATAAAAACCGGAACCATCTGTTGATACTGGATCTAGGGGAATTGTTTTGATGTATTTTCCTGGTCCTGCTTTCAAGGCTGTCCAAACTTCAGGGATTGGTGTTACTGGTGTCCAGTCATCTTTCATTATGATATCGGCAACGGCTGTATCTACCACGCCTGGATATAAGTATTTATTATCATCAGCCCACAATTCTAGAGCATTAGAAAGAGCTTTAGCATCAGATTTTCTCTTTGTATCACGAGCTTTTTTTCTTGCTGTAGCAAGGTTTGAGAGTATCAGTGCTGCAAGAATACCTATAATTGCCAATACGACCAGCAATTCAATCAAGGTAAATCCTTGCTCATTTCTTTTTTTCATTTATGTTCTCCTTTTAGAATTTTTGTTATTTAATATCTGTTCATACTACCTGCTTATTCTACTTTTGTCAAGGGTTTACTTAGCTATATGACTGCTACTAAGCCATAAATTGGACCCAGAATTGCAACTCCTACAAAACCAATACCAACGGCAAGCCCAATAATCATAAATGGCTCTAGGAGTGTGGTTAAATTTTTGATCGTGGTATCAATTTCTTCCTCATAAAAAATAGCTATCCTCAGTAGCATCTGATCAATTGCCCCTGATTCTTCTCCAACGTTAATCATTTGAACCAGTATAAAGGGAAAGTTTGGATCCTTAGATGCGGCTTTCGATAGGGCTTTTCCTTTTTCAATCTGCGGAATCAAGTCGAGAACGCTTTGTCTGTAATGGACGTTTGTTAGTGTGTTAGCCACTACGCGAATTGCCTGCATTATTGGAACACCATCTTTCAACATTGTTCCAAGGTTTCTGGCAAATCTAGCAAGATAAATTTTTACTATTAGAGGTCCGAAAATTGGGGGTTTTAAACGCCATTTATCGTAGAAAGATTTTCCTTTTTCAGTACGAATGAATTGTAGCCACGACACGGTTCCTACGACGGTTCCTGCCAGAAGAATATACCAGTAATTTAAAAGAAAATCGGAAAGAAATATTAAAATTCTTGTTGCGATAGGAAGCTGTACCCCTTCGTCGCGAAAAAGGTCAGATAACACAGGGATAACAAAGATCAACATTACAATAATAACCCCAATCATGATCACCACTGTGAAAGCAGGAAGTACTATAGCACTTTTAATTTTTCTTACCAGCGTCTGGGTTTTTTCTAGCTGCTCAGCTAATCTTTCCAATGTTTCATCAAGAGAGCCACTGACTTCTCCAGCTTTAACTAAGCTGATATAAAAATCATCAAAAACATCAGGATGTTGCGCCAGGGCTTGAGAAAAGTCTTTTCCACTTTCTAAGTCAGATATGACGCGAGAGATAATGGACTTAAACTTTTTCTTTGAAGTTTGTTTTTCCTGAATGTATAGTGCTCTGAGAAGAGGAATCCCTGCATTAATAATGGTCGCTAGTTGACGTGTAAAGAAAACCTTATCTTTTAGAGTAATGCGATTTAACCACTTAAGTAGTTTCTCAATGAGGTTATTTAATGATGTGGAGCCTTCAGTTGCTTTAATCTCTTTTACTAACAACTGCTGTTTTTTAAGCTCTTCCCTAGCACTTTGAATATCGTCAGCACTAATAACACCAGTTTTGAATTTTCCTGATTTATCAGTTGCTTTATAGAGAAATTCTGCCATGGTGTGATTTTTCCTTTATGCTGCTACTCGTAAAACTTCTTCAATAGATGTTTGTCCATCAAGTACTTTTAGCATACCTTCTTGCAAAAGAGTCAGCATGCCTTCTGTTATGGCTTGGTATTGAATTTCATTTTCTGAAGATTTTTTTATCGCCAAGTCTCTTATTTTATCGGTAATTTCCATCACTTCATAAATTCCCATACGTCCGTGGTAACCAGTTCCACGACACATATTACATCCTTTACCGTGGTATATCATTACTGTATTAGCGTCAGACGAGGAAATAATGTTTGGATAGGCTGCAAGAAGAAATTCTCGTTCCTGAGTGTTTCTGAACATAAAAGGGATGTATTTCTGCATTTGTTCAACAACTGTTGTACTTGCTGGTATTTTTTCTCTACAATCGCTACAAATTTTTCTTACTAGTCGTTGGGCAACAATTATATTTACTGTTGATGCCACAAGAAACGGTTCAATCCCGATGTCAATGAGTCGCGTAATTCCACTTGCTGCGTTATTTGTATGAAGCGTTGAAAATACAAGGTGACCAGTAAGGGAGGCATTGATTGCCAGATCAGCCGTTTCCATGTCTCGAATTTCTCCCACCATTATGATGTTGGGATCTTGACGCACAATTGATCGAAGACCTGAACCAAACGTGAGTCCTGCAACTGCGTTGATTTGCACCTGATTTACACCAGATATTATGTGTTCAACAGGATCTTCTAGAGTTACTGTATTTACTTCTGGAGTGTTTACGTATTTTAAGGCAGAGTAAAGGGTTGTTGATTTACCGGAACCAGTTGGTCCTGTAGAGAGGAACATACCATTGGTTCGTTGAAAGTATTTCATCGTGAGGTGTAGGGCTCTTCCTCGAAAACCTAATTCTTCCAAGGTTGGAATTTTTTCTGTTTTCGTTAATAGCCTGATAACTATTTTTTCACCATGAATTGTTGGGAGAGTGGAAACACGAAGATCATACTCTTTTGTTCCGGTTTTGAGGCTAATACGACCATCCTGCGGAATTCTTTTTTCATCAATTTTCATGTTCGACATGATTTTCACACGAGATATGACAGCAGGATGGACAGAAAGAGGGAATCTGGTTATTTCTTGAAGAATACCATCAATTCTACATCTTACCCGAGCTTCATTATCTTCACCTTCAATGTGGATATCTGAGGCACCTTTTTTGATTGCGAAATCAAAAACATTATTCACCATCTGCACTACTGGCGTGCTATCAGCTTGCATTTTCCCTGCAGCATTAGAAAGGGATATTTCTTTTGTCAGTTTAAAAATATCTTCTGCGTCGTTCTCCTGAACGGAGTCTAATGCTGCACCGATTGTTGTGTCGAATCTACTTTGTGTACCTATCAGGTATTCAACATCTTCTGGTGCTGCTATATGCGGCTCAATCCTGCAATTTGTCCTGCCACGAACATAATCCAGTGCTTGAAAGTCAGTTGGATCAACCATAGCTACTTTAACAAGATCATCTTTTTTGAAAAAAATAATCATCCTGTAGCGTTGGGCAACTTGGAGGGGAATGATGTTTTGGGTATCGTCGGGTATTTGAATCTTTTTTAAATCAACAAATGGTACTTTGAGAGCGATTGCTTTTGCTTTGGTAATTACTTCACTCGAAAGGATCTTCTTTTCAACAAGAAGCTTTTCGGGAGTAGTATTTTTTTCTCTACTCTCACGTTGAATAGATAGCCATTGTTCTCTACTGAGTAGCTGGAGTTCAATGAGTACATCTTCCAGTGATTTTTCCTGCGTGATCATAGGGTTTATTTTTCTATTTTCTGGTTACCTGCCTCATTCTTTTACTTATAATCCCAGTTGTGGTACCAGTATTTGCTTTATTTTTAGTAGAATTATTTCGAGTTACTTCAAAACGCCAACATTTATGCACTTTTTACTATTTTTTTATTGTTGAGCTGCTTTAATGATTTTGTCGGCTAGAGATTTTCTTACTCCTGGAACGAGACTAAGTTCGGATATACTGGCTTTTCCAAGTGCTTCAAGAGTTTTGTACCCTGCTTCATATAGACGAGCGGCAGTGGTTTTTCCCACTCCTTCTATTTCAGAAAATTGACGAACCATATCTTCTTTTCCTTCTTCATCAACACTTACTGCAACTGAACTGACAACAGGAGTGATCTCTTCGCTACTAGGTGAGGGTTTCTCTGCAGGTTCTTCCTTGACCACTTCAACACTTTTAACTTCCTTAACTTCTGTCTTGTGAAAAGATGGAAGTTCTTTTTCAGGCAAGGTTAAGCCAAGTCGCTTTTTTTCCGTATCAATGGTAGCTATTTTTACTTTTATGCTGTCGTTTTCTTTAAATACATCGCTTAATTTCTGATTTTGCTCAAGTTTAATGTCGGAAATATGGAGAAGTCCTTCAAAACTTGGTTCAAGCTCGATAAAGAGACCAAATTCGGCTGTAGCAGTAACTCTTCCGTTTACAATCTAACCAACATGATATTTACTTGCAACGGCAATCCATGGGTTTGGCTCAAGTTGCTTAATACTGAGAGAAACGCGTTTTCCATTATCATCAATATCAATCACAACTACTTTGATACGTTCACCAATCTTGAATTTCGTGAATAGGTCATCTGGTTTGATTCTATTCCAAGAAACTTCAGAGATATGCACAAAGCCATCAAAACCACCTAAGTCAACAAATAAGCCAAATTTCAAAATGTTACTAATTTTGCCTTCAACATGCTTGCCAACTGAAAGCTCGTTAATGAGATTTGGATTCTGCACTTCCGCAGCTCTTTCAGAGAGAATTAATCTATTTCGTTTAGCATCCACTTCAATAATTCTTACTGTTAAATGGCTATTCAGGAGCTTTTGCAGTTGTGTTTGTACGTTGTTATCTTTTTCTTCACCTTTTTTCAACTTTGGTCTGTGATGTACTGAAAGTTGAGAAAGTGGAATAAACCCTCTGATTTTACCTTTAAAAATTCCAATCAAACCACCACGGTTTGCTTCTACAATTTTCACTTCAAAAGATTCATTGTTTTTGTTTAATTCTTCAAGTTCAAACCACATACGCTCAACTTGAGCTTTTGAAGATGAAAGCAGTATTTTACCGTCTTTGGTTTCAGTACAAAGAACGTAAACAAGGATTTTGTCACCCTTTTTATAGTCGATAGTATTAGAGTCTGGATCTTTCAATTCGTCTATTGGTAAAGAACCTTCTGATTTCGCATTGATATCAATACGGGCCTCATCGGAATAGATTTCGCGAATTGTTCCTTCAACGATAGCACCGACTTGGAGCAACTTTTCCTTGCTATCTGCAAGAAGCTGCTTCATGGAAACTGAATTGTTAATTTGGAATAAAGTGTCAACCAATGACATATGGTAAACTACCTCCTTAATCGGAATGGGTTATATTCGATCTACAACTCTCTATATTACAACTGTTTTACCGGCATTACAACATAGATATATTGATCGTCTTGAGTATCGTAGATCATACCTGGGTTTGCACTCTCACTAATAAGCATTTTTACATCTTCTGAACTCACAACGTTTAGTACATCAATAAGGTAATTAGCATTAAAAGAAATTGATTCAGATTTTCCTTTTACTTTGCATCCAACAGTAGAAGCACTTTGTCCAATCTGGTTAGTGGACGCTGATATTGTTAGCTGTTGTGCGGTTTTATCAATTTCTAGATGGACAGCATCGGAACCATCTTGAGCAAATAAGTGATTAACTTTAATAGCTTGAAGAAATTCCCCACGAGGAATAATTATTTCGCTATGATTAGTTGTATCCTGAGGGATGATTTTTTTATAGTCAGGGAATTTTCCTTCGATCAACCTTGAAAAAATCAGGCTGTCTTTTGTTGAAAAAAGAACTTGATTATTTGAAATCTGTAGGGTAATTTCTGCATCTTCTTCAAATGTTCCACGTGCAACTTCAACTAGTGCTCTATGTGGAACAATAATCGAAAATTTCTTTCCTTCAAAAGCTTGCTGTAGTGGTACTTTTTTCTCAACAAGGCGATATCCATCTGCAGAAACTAATGTTAATAAATTATCTTCACTTTCGATATATACTCCTGACAACACTGGGCGACTCTCGTCTTTTGAGGTAGCAAAAACCACTTTTTGAATAGCTTTTTTAAGCACATCAGCTTTAATGGCAACTTTTGTTTCGCCTTCGAATGTTGGAATTTCGGGAAATTCATCTGCATCGATTGTGGTGAATGTGGCTTTATAGCTTTCACAGTGTAGATGTAGAGTGTTATTTTTAAACTCAAGGTCAATTTTTTTATTAGGTAATGTTGAAACGTACTCCATCAGTAGCTTCGCTGGAACAGTAAGTGTTCCTTCTTTTTCCACCTTTGCTCCAACCCAGCAGATAATGCCGAGTTCGAGATCTGTGGCACTCATTTTTAGTCTTCCACCTTCAGTTTGGAGAAGAATGTTTTTGAGTACAGGAAGTGTTGTTCTTGCACCAACTGTTCTACTTACAGTTTGTAATCCTGCGTAGAGATTTTCCTTCAAACAAGAGATTTTCATAGAGCTTTATTCCTAAGAACTGGAAAGTGATGATTACTTCTTCTTTGTTGCAATGATAATTTTGCAATACACTTGGTTGTTATTGATGATAGATTCAATCTGCTTCTCTTCTGGAGTAAGCTCTGTGTTTTCTTTGCACAGGATGATATCTAGGCGGTCTGTAGTTATTCCGATGCCATCAATTACATCGTAAGCTTTTACTATTGTAGCATACTGATTTGAAAATTTTAAGGTATCAAAGGGATGTGGGGGAAATTGTAGGATTTCAGTGTTTGTGAAATTTATTTCTTCATTGTTTTTTTCTGGTTGGGAAGAGGATGAGGAGGCAAAGAAAAATTCTTGGTATTTTTTCCCTATAATGAAACCAAGGGAAAAGAAAACAAGAAAAAATAATGTATAGAGATATAGAAACATAAATGTTTTAAATCAGTAGAATGTATTAGAGGGATAATAATTGTTTATAACTTTGTTTTTTCTTGCTTGTATCTGTGTTTATTCTACTTTGTTT
>Ga0194060_10001816_pt1 | contig 15274 bp, 10 predicted proteins | sample SepL225m_MetaG_FD_163427 | JGI IMG/M metagenome (GOLD analysis project Ga0194060, IMG submission 163427) | Anoxic zone freshwater microbial communities from boreal shield lake in IISD Experimental Lakes Area, Ontario, Canada - Sep2016-L222-5m | ecosystem: Environmental > Aquatic > Freshwater >...
GATTTTCCCTTGGCATACGCCTATACCAATGCTCGTACCTTGCGCTTTGCAGACGGTCCGGATGAGGTGCATCGCAACGCGATTGCCAAACTGGAACTGGGCAAGTACAACCCAAAACCGAGGTCTGTATAGCTGGAAACCGTATGATTGTTGGGAAGAAAGAGCGACTGAGTATTGCCTGTTGCTCCTTTTTCTGTAGCTAATTGCGCAGTACCAGAAAGCGCTACAGGTCGCTTTTACTGAGTATTTTCAGGCCCAGACCACAGCTCGTTGAGATCAGCGAATCGCCATTTTTCAGGATCTTCCCTGCTGACAATTTTTTCATGTGTCCCGGTGTACGACAAATCCACCAATTCGGGAACGATGCGCATATTGGATTTTGTCGAGAAGAAAACTTTGACCATTGGTGTCGTCAGAGACTTACCAGTCTGTTCCATCACGACCCCAAGCCGTCCCGACGTGAGTCGTACCAACGAGCCGATAGGGTAAATACCCAAACTCTTCACAAAGGCCTGAAAAACCTTCACATCAAAGTGTCCATTGGACCACTCTGCCATCTTGCGCAGAGACTCCGCAGGATCCCAACCTGCCTTATACGGTCGATTGGATGTGATGGCATCGTAGACGTCACAAACTGCACCCATCTTCGCAAAGAGACTAATCTCATCGCCTTTAAGACCTTTCGGGTAACCCGAGCCATCTGTTTTTTCGTGATGATGCAGACAGACATCAAGCACCATGGGCGCTACATCGCGCGCCGTTAAAAGCAACCGGTGCCCCTCCTCTGGGTGCGACTTAATAATGGCAAACTCCGCGTCAGTCAGTTTTCCCGGTTTGTTCAGAACGTCCATAGGCATCATTGCTTTCCCAAGGTCGTGCATTAAACCTGAAAGTCCGGCCAATCGTGTCTGCCCCTCATCGAGACCCAACTTGTTACCCAGCGCAACCATCATGGCGCATACGGCCACTGAATGCATATAGGTATAGTCATCCGCCGTTTTAAGCCTGGCTAGACTGATTAAGGCACCGGGATTACGCGCTACAGAATCGCTTATTTCTTCCACCAGTCGTTGGGCACCCCCTGTATCAACGGCCTTGCCCATGCGCGCTTCCTGAAACATGGAAATAACAGCTTGCTTGGACTGCCGACAAATCTTTGCAGCCCGCTCCATTTCAATCGCTGTGGACACTGGTGCAATTTCTCGACGCTCACTCATGGCCGACTGAAGTTCGACCTCCACCTGTGCATCCGACTCCGCCTCGGAAACCGCTGTCTGACCTTCAGGTACGTCTAGTCCTTTGCTGGAATCGATCCAGACTTCCTTGATGCTGCTTGCAAGAATGCTTGCGAGGTCCTTGGGGTCATTCAATACGAATCCCGTGCGCCAAAACGGGTGCTCCATCCAGGAGCCACAAAACTCCCTTAAATGCATCCCTATAGTGAGTTGGTCAACGCTAATTCTTTTAAGCATGGCTGTGATACTAAAGGGGCACAGCCCGAATCAATGCAAGTGCCTCGGCTTTCTTCCGCTGCCGTGTCCACCCAGCGCACCGCCGCCTGAGCCGCTTGGTGGCTTTCCCAGGGCAAGAGAACAGACTAAAGCGTCAAATCTCTGCGCAAACAACTTATCCACCTCAGCGACTACCCCACCCAATTCAGCACCGTCAAAGTGTCGCTCCATCATACTGACCACGTCCTGTACAAGCAAATCGCGCTGCACCTGCATGATGGCTGCTGGATCGGGGCCAACAAACAACATGACGAAATCATCACGCGACTCGTCCCCACTTTGCTCATCTTCATCGTCAAAGTCTGCATCGTAAAAAGTAACTTCAATGGCTGCGCCTGTGTCGGCGAGCTCATTGAGATTCATGCACACTTCGTCAAGAATTTGTCGAAAATCAAAATCCCCGGCCACAGTCCAACACATTTGCAACAGATGTTCATTGGCATCGAATTTGATGCCAGGCTCATCTTCATATGAACTCCTCGCCCCATCGGAAAGCGAGCGGGCACCCGCATACTTCCACATTGGTTTGAGTGCATCCTGCAGTTGCTCAAACTTGACTTGTGCCCGCAAGGCAACCTGTCCATGGACATGAATTTCAAAAGGTGTGTTGTGACGTGGCATAGACTGAAGTGTAGTGGTGCCCGAGACCGGAATCGAACCGGTACGCCCGTTATTCACGAAGCGGCGGATTTTAAGTCCGATGTGTCTACCTATTTCACCACTCGGGCACATAGGCTCTATTCTCAAGTAAAACGCCTCTCCAGACATAGGTCTGAGGGCAATTTACATGTATTTTTGGAGGCGCGATCCAGAGTCGAACTGGACTAACCGGATTTGCAATCCGGGGCATAACCGCTTTGCTATCGCGCCACTGCCAATCTTTGACTAACGAAAAGGGGAAGCACTTAGCTTCCCCTACTTGGAATCTGGAGCGGGAAAAGAGTCTCGAACTCTCGACCTCAACCTTGGCAAGGTTGCGCTCTACCAACTGAGCTATTCCCGCGTTTCAAGCCTCAGATTATAACGCGATTTTTTGGCTCATTGAAAACTGCCGGAAAATTTTGCCAAAAGAATCTCAATGCTTCACGGACCCCTGAAAGACCACTGCCGGCGCACTGGGTGCGACCACGGCGGGAGCATCTTCATCAGGCAATGGAACCGGATGCGCCTCCAAGGCGAGTTCAAGCACCTTATCTATCCATCTGACAGGGACGATTTCGAGTCCATTCTTCACGTTCTCAGGAATATCCTGCAAATCCTTGGCATTCGCCTCTGGGATCAACACCGTTTTGATTCCGCCACGCAGAGCAGCAAGAAGCTTCTCTTTCAATCCGCCAATCTCAGTAACCTCCCCCCGCAGTGTGATTTCACCGGTCATTGCAACATCCCCACGAACCGGGATACCGGTGAACGCGGATACAAGCGCTGTTGTCATCGCTGCGCCGGCACTAGGTCCATCTTTTGGCGTAGCGCCATCCGGTACGTGAATATGAATGTCTTTCTTTTCAAAGACCTCGTCCTTGATTCCTAGCCTGCGCGAACGGCTACGCACGACCGTACGAGCAGCTTCCACAGACTCTTTCATGACATCACCCAAAGAGCCGGTTCGTGTGATGACCCCTTTACCGGGTGTCAGAGCCGCCTCGATGGTCAACAGGTCTCCCCCGACTTCGGTCCACGCCAACCCTACCACCTGACCAACCTGATTCTGCTGCTCGGCACGCCCATATGTGAATTTTCGTACGCCCAGAAAATCATTCAGATTATCCGCAGTCACTTTGACTTGGGGAACCATCTTCTTGAGAAGCAATCCTTTGACTACTTTGCGACAAATTTTCGATAAATCACGCTCCAATGACCGCACGCCCGCCTCTCGGGTGTAATAGCGCACGATATCGCGCACGGCGTCTTCGGATATAAGTAGTTCGCTGTCTTTTACTCCATTGTTTTTCATTTGCTTGGGAAGCAAATAAGTAATCGCAATATTCGTTTTTTCCTCTTCTGTGTATCCTGAAAGACGAATCACTTCCATGCGATCAAGTAGCGCTGGGGGAATATTCATCGAGTTGCTCGTGGCAACAAACATGACGTCACTGAGGTCGTAATCAACTTCAACATAATGGTCCCCGAACTTGTGGTTTTGCTCTGGGTCGAGAACTTCCAGCAACGCACTGCTGGGATCACCACGGAAGTCAGTACCCAGTTTGTCTATCTCGTCGAGAAGGAACAGGGGGTTTCGAGTACCCACCTTTGACAAACTCTGCAAAACTTTCCCTGGCATAGCGCCAATATAGGTTCTGCGATGCCCCCTAATCTCCGCCTCGTCACGCATCCCACCCAAAGCCATGCGCACGTACTTTCGTCCGGTGGCTTTTGCGATCGATTGACCCAAAGAGGTCTTGCCCACCCCAGGTGGACCTACTAAACAAAGGATGGGCGCTTTAACTTTGTCTACGCGCTGCTGAACAGCGAGGTATTCCAGAATCCGGTCCTTCACTTTATCCAGGCCGTAATGGTCTTCGTTGAGCACCCTTTCCGCATTGCCTAAATTGTGTTTAATCTTGGTCTTGGCTACCCAAGGCAAACCAACGAGGACATCAATGTAATTTCGCACCACTGTAGCTTCCGCTGACATGGGAGACATCAGTTTGAGCTTCTTCAACTCTGCCTCTGCTTTTTTGAGGGCCTCCTTAGGCATCCTCGCCGCCTTTATCTTCTTCTCGATTTCCTCGATATCAGCACCCTCTTCGCCCTCACCCAGTTCCTTCTGGATAGCCTTGACCTGCTCATTGAGGTAGAAATCGCGTTGATTCTTCTCCATCTGACGCTTCACTCGTCCCCTGATCTTTTTGTCAACATTCAAAATGTCGACTTCGCGCTCGATCTGGTCAAACAGATTCTCCAGTCGATCTTTGACCGTGGACAAACTCAGCACCGCTTGCTTGCTGTCAAGTTTGAGAGGCAAATGAGCCGCAATGGTGTCGGCGAGGCGGCCGGCATCATCAATGCTAGAGATTGAAGTAAGTATTTCCGGTGGGATTTTTTTGTTTAGTTTGACGTACTGGTCAAACTGTTGCATCACCGCCCGACGGAGCGCTTCAATCTCGCTGGCCTTTCCTTTTTCAGCCACCTCGCTCGCCGCTTCTATAGGCAGTACATTGGCCGAAAAGAAGGTTTCGCCCTCATCTATTCGCTTGACGACAGCACGCTGATGTCCCTCAACTAGTACCTTGACGGTGCCATCCGGCAATTTCAGCATCTGAAGGATCGTGGAAATACATCCAACATCAAACATGTCTGAAACCAGCGGGTCGTCTTTGGCTGCGGCCTTTTGCGCAACCAGCATGATGCGACGCTCAGCCTCCATCGCAGCCTCCAGCGCTTTGATGCTCTTGGGACGCCCCACAAAAAGGGGAATCACCATATGCGGGAAGACGACCACATCTCGCAAAGGCAACAAGGGCAAATCGATAGGGGTGGCGGGCAATGCAATGTGGCCTGACATGGGGGACCTTTAAGTTACCTGTTGGAAATGGGGCCGTGTCGCTTTCATTTCAAGCGCGCTTCGATTATCAAAGCGACTACCGCATGAAAATTCAGGTAAACCCACGCAAATACCCACTATATCGGGCAATTGTGCACCTTTACCTTATGCTTTTTTCGCCAGCTCTCGATACACCAGCAAGGGTGGCTTGTTTTCTTCAATGGTGGACTCATCCACCACAACTTTTTCTACATTGGCCACATTGGGCAGTTCGTACATCGTGTCAATCAACGATTGTTCAAGTATTGACCGCAATCCCCGGGCACCTGTTTTTCGGGCCAGTGCCTTTCGCGCAATCGCCTTCAGCGCGCTAGGCCGAATCTCCAATTCTGCACCTTCCATGGACAGCAATTTGGTGTACTGCTTGACGAGCGCATTCTTGGGCTCGGTCAGAATTTGAACCAGTGCATCTTCAGTCAATTCGGCCAAAGCTGCGACGACGGGCATGCGCCCCACCAGCTCGGGTATCAGCCCGAACTTAATCAGATCCTCAGGCTCCACTTCCTTGAATACATCGGTCAGGCTGCGCTGTGCCTTGCTTTGAACCGTCGCACCAAAGCCAATGCCAGACGACTGGGTTCGGCTTTCAACCACTTTCTCCAGTCCGGCAAAAGCGCCGCCACAAATGAAGAGAATGTTGGTCGTGTCAATCTGTACGAAGTCCTGATTTGGGTGCTTACGTCCTCCCTGCGGGGGCACGCTCGCCATGGTGCCCTCAATCAACTTGAGCAGAGCCTGCTGCACGCCTTCACCGGACACGTCCCGGGTGATGGACGGGTTATCTGACTTGCGCGAGATCTTGTCGATTTCGTCGATGTACACGATACCCCGCTGGGCTCGCTCAACTTCGTAATTACAGCTTTGCAGCAGCTTCAGGACGATGTTTTCCACGTCCTCGCCTACATAACCTGCTTCGGTCAACGTTGTCGCATCTGCCATCACAAATGGAACGTCGAGCATACGCGCCAGCGTTTGGGCCAGCAAAGTCTTTCCGGAGCCCGTGGGACCAATCACCAGAATATTGCTTTTGGCGAGTTCAACGTCGTCTTTCTTGGCCTTCTCTTGATGACGCAAGCGTTTGTAGTGGTTGTAGACCGCGACAGCGAGAGTGCGTTTCGCTGGCTCCTGCCCGATCACATAATTATCAAGATTCGCCTTGATTTCTGCGGGCGTGGGAAGGTCACCGCGTGCATCCTTGCTCTCCGTTGTCGCAGGCAATTCGTCACGAATAATCTCGTTGCACAACTCAATGCACTCGTCACAGACGAAGACCGAGGGACCAGCGATAAGCTTTTTGACCTCATGTTGACTCTTGCCACAAAAGGAGCAGTAAAGGGTTTTTTCGCTGGATGAGCCTTTTTTCTCGGCCATGGAGACTGCCTTTTCTTAACGTTGCGCAATGATACTCAAATGAAACGATGCCTGCGCCAATGCAAACACCGCCTCGGGCATTGTCTATCGTATCAAGACAAGCTCAAGCTGCCTGGTACTCATGGACGTTTTGATATCACCTGGTCAATCAAGCCATATTCTTTGGATTCATCAGCCGACATATAGTAGTCACGCTCGGTATCCCTGGCAATACGCTCTAACGGCTGCCCGGTACGGTCTGCAAGAATCCTGTTCAGCTGCTCCCGGGTTTTCAAAATTTCTCGGGCCTGGATCTCAATTTCCGTTGCCTGCCCCTGACTGCCGCCCGAGGGCTGGTGAATCATGACCTTGGAATTGGGCAGGGAAAAGCGTTTACCCTTCGCTCCCGCAGCTAACAGAAACGCGCCCATGCTGGCCGCCATGCCGATACACAAGGTCGAGACATCCGATTTGATGAAATTCATGGTGTCAAAGATGGCCATGCCAGCACTCACAGATCCACCAGGAGAATTTATGTAGAAAGAAATATCTTTGTCCGGATTTTCACTCTCCAGAAACAACAACTGGGCGACGACCAGATTGGCGGTCTGGTCATTCACCGGGCCGACCAGAAAGATCACACGCTCCTTCAATAACCGTGAATAGATGTCGTACGATCGCTCGCCGCGGCCGGACTGCTCAATGACCATGGGCACCATGCCCAATCCCTGTGGTTCCATACTAGCTGTCACACCATATTTCACATTCATAGCGTCTCCAATGAAGATTATCGACTGTACCGAAATTTTGTTCCCAAAAGCAAATGGGGCCTGAGATCGGGACCGCAAGTCCCGCACAAGCCCCAATCGCATGGAATGTTTTCAGAGCTACGACATTGATCAGTTCTGAGCCATTAGGTCATCGAAGGAGACGGTCTTGGCGTTCACGGTCGCCTTGGACAACACGAAATCCGTCACGTTGTTCTCAATCACAATAGCCTCGACTTCCGCCATGCGACGGTTGTCACCGTAATACCAACGCACCACATCTGCAGGCTTCTCATAGCTTGCTGCAAGCTCGTCAATGTGTGCCTTGATCTGGTCCGGCTTGGCATGCAAGCTATTTGCTCGCACCAATTCCGCGACCACCAACCCCAGCCGCACGCGCCGCTCGGCCTGTGGACGAAACATATCGTCGGGGATGGGTGCCTTGTCGGCGTCCTTGACACCGCGCTGCTTCAGATCAGCACGGGCCCCTTCTACCATCCGGTCCAACTCAGACTGCACACTGGAATTTGGCAACTCCAGCTCGGCCTTACCGACAAGTGCTTCCATCGCAAACTGCTTGTTCCGCGCCAGCAAACGGTACTTGACTTCACGCTCAAGATTCTTCCGAATGTCCGCGCGCAGCCCTTCCACGGTGGCGTCCGCAATACCCAGCAACTTGGCCAGCGCACTGTCGACTTCCGGCAGGTGCGCGACTTCGACCTTCTTCACCGTCACCATGAAATCGGCTATCTTGCCGGCCACTTCCTGACCGTGATAATCGGCGGGAAAAGCCAGTTGGAACGTTTTGCTCTCGCCTGACTTCATACCACGCACGGCTTCCTCAAACTCCTTGAGCATCTGGCCATCACCCACAATGAACTGAAAGTCGTCCGCCTTGCCCCCTGCAAAGGGCTCGCCGTCAATCTTGCCTTCAAAGTTGACCGTGACCCGGTCGGCGTCCTGTACGGCTACATCCTGAGGGCGCTGTGAAAACGTGCGACGCTGTTTGCGCAGGATTTCGATCGTTTTGTCGATCGCCGCGTCCGTTACCTCGGCACTGAGCTTTTCCACCTGTGCATCTGACAAGTCGCCGATTTTGACGTCGGGAAAGACTTCGAAAACGGCGTCAAAGGCCATTTGCCCTTCCGTTGCCGAACCGCTCTCGGTAATCTTGGGTTGGCCGGCCACGCGTAGATTGGCTTCGTTGGCGGCATTGGCGAAGGCCTCCCCCACCTTGTCGTTCATGACTTCGTAGTGAACTGAATAGCCGTAGCGCTGGGCCACCACATTCATGGGCACCTTTCCGGGACGGAATCCGTCCATCTTGACGGTGCGTGCCAACTTGCGCAGGCGGGAATCCACCTCGGACTGGATCGCGCCAACGGGCAAGGTCAGCGTAATTTTTCGTTCCAGCTTCTCAAGGGTTTCTACAGTAACGGCCATGGTCAATCTCCTAAACTAAAGGGCGGGGATCAGAGCTTGCCGCCAAACGGCAACGGCCCGAACCGCTAGCTAATAATTAAACTTTCACGTGGTGCGCGGGGCGGGACTCGAACCCGCACAGTATTGCTACCGTCAGGACCTAAACCTGGTGCGTCTACCAATTTCGCCACCCGCGCAAAAAACGAAATGGGAAGCCCCGAGCTTTGGCAAACTGGATTTGCCGCCCTCGAAGCGCCCCACTGAATTAGGTCAACCGTCTATTTTAACCTGCGATGCCATGCTCCCGTTTTACCCTGAACCATGCAGCGTACATCGCAGGCAATGCCAGCAGCGTGAGGACCGTAGCAACAATCAAGCCTCCCATGATAGACACCGCCATAGGACCCCAGAAGGTGGAACGCGAAAGAGGCACCATCGCCAGCACGGCAGCGGCAGCGGTCAGGACGATGGGACGCAAACGGCGTACGGCTGACTCCACGATCGCTTCCCAGTCCGGCACACCGGCCAATCGATCCTGCTCGATCTGATCAATCAGGATGACGGAGTTGCGCTGGATCATCCCCATCAGGGCAATAACCCCCAGCATGGCGACGAAGCCGAAGGGTCGACCTGAAACCAGCAATGCCGCAGTGACACCCGCAATGCCCAGGAAACCGGTGAGAAAAACCAGTATGGCCCGCGAAAAGCTATGCAGCTGCAGCATCAGCAGCGTAAAGGTCACAAACAGCATGATCGGAACACCGGCAAAGATCGCCGCTTGACCGCGACTGCTTTCTTCCACGGCACCTGCCACTTCAATGCGGTAACCGCTTTGGCCCGTGGCTTTCCATTGGGCTTCCAATGCACGCAAGCGGGGCAACAACTCCTTCGTGACGGTTGCTCCCTGCAGGCCCTCGACAATATCGCTTTGAACGGTGATCGCATAGTCGCGATTTTCACGCCACATCACTCCGGGCTCCCACGCCAAGGTCGGTTTGGCGATTTGGGTGAGCGGTACCGACTTTCCACTCGCAGTGGGCAGATAGGCGTTTGCGATATCGGTGATCGCATTGCGTTCGTCCAGCGGCTGGCGTAAAACGATGTCGATCAACTTGTCACCTTCACGGAACTGACCCACCGGCGTCCCCGACAGCATGGTTTTAGAGGCCTGTGCTATGGACTGGCTGGTCACTCCGAGCGAGCGCGCCTTGCTTTGGTCAACCTCCAGCCGCATGACCTTCACGGTTTCATTCCAATTGTCGTTCACACCCCGCGTGTTGCCGCTTTCCCGCATGATCGACTTGACCTCATCCGCACGTTCGCGCAAGGTGCCTGGTTCGCCACCGACCACCCTGAACTGCACCGGATACGGGACCGGGGGGCCATTGGGCAATATCTTGATGCGGGTTCGTACTTCTGGAAACTCTTGCGCCATCAGCGCGGGCAATCGAATGCGCAAAGGTTCACGCAGCTTCAAACTCTTGGGCACGAGAATGAACTGGGACACATTGCTTTGGGTAAAGATAGTGTCCATGGGTAGATAAAACCGCGGAACGCCCGAGCCCACCCAGACACTCACCGTCTGCACATCCAACTCTTCCAGCAAACGCGCCTCGATGCGCTTGGTAGCTAGCTCGTTGGCAACAAAGGACGTGCCTTCTGGATACCAGATATCCAGCAACACTTCGGTTCGCGCAGAATCCGGGAAAAATTGCTGCTGAACTCTTCCCATTCCAACGATACCAAGTGCAAACGTCAGCAGTGTGACGCCGATGGTGATCCACCGATGCTCAACGCACCAGTTCACCGCCTTGCGGAAAAAATTATAGAAAGGCGTGTTGAATATATCGTGCGTCGCGTCCGACGCAACATGCGGTTTGACCTGAAGTATGACCGTCCCGAGGTAGGGTACAAAGAAGACCGATACCAGCCAGCTCAGCACCAGCGCCAGAACGGTCACGCCGAAAATGGCAAAGGTGTATTCCCCGGTAGCCGACTTGGCAATGCCGATGGGCAGAAACCCCACAGCGGTGATCAGGGTCCCCGTCAACATGGGCATCGCAGTGATTTCATAGGCGAACGTGGCAGCCCGGACCTTGTCATAACCCTCCTCCATCTTGCGCACCATCATTTCCACAGCGATGATGGCATCATCCACCAGCAGGCCCAGCGCGATGATCAGGGAACCCAGTGAAATCTTGTGCAGGCCAATGCCCCAATAGCCCATCCCCAGGAAAGTGACCGCCAGCACCAACGGAATGGTGATGCCCACCACCAGTCCCGGGCGCATGTCCACGTAGTACCGGTTGTACCAGTGGGTGCTATAGGGACGTTTGTGCAGTCCCAAGCTGATAAAGCTGACCGCCAAAACTATGCCAACGGCCTCCACCAGCACCGCGACAAACTCACCGACGGAATTCGCCACCTCATGGGGCTGATCCTGCACTTTCACCAAGCGGACCCCTGCCGGCAACGTGGCTTCTATTTTTTCTGTTGCCACTTTCAGTGCCTGGCCCAGGCCAATGATGTCGCCCCCTTTGGTCATGGACACCCCCATGGCAACCACCTGCTTGCCTTGGTGGCGCACCTTGACGGTGGGCGGGTCCACAAAACCACGTCGGATGATGGCTATATCGCCCAGCCGCAGCAAGTTGCCCGAGCTTCCCCTCAGGGGCATGGCGCTCAGATCTTCCACTGTCTCAAACTGCCCCGCCACGCGTACTTGCAGCACATCGAGCGGCGTTTGCAAGGTGCCTGCACCTTCCACGGCATTTTGCTGGCCAAGTTGCGCCAGCACCTGGTTCATGTCCAACCCCATCTGCGACAGGCGTTTCTGAGAAATCTCGATATACAATTTTTCGTCTTGCACGCCGAAAAGTTCGACCTTATTGACATCGGCCACCCGCAGCAGCTTCTGGCGAACTTCGTCTGCGAACGTCTTGACCTCTGCGTCCGAGAATCCGTCGACCTCCAACGCATAGATCACACCAAATACATCGCCAAACTCGTCGTTGAAAAACGGTCCCTGAACCCCAGCGGGCAAGGTCTGCCGAATATCGCCCACCTTCTTTCTCACGGTGTACCAGGTGTTGGCCACGTCAGCGGCCCGGGTCGAGTCCTTCAGCTGGAAAATGATGGTGGTTTCGCCCGGTTTCGAATAGCTGCGAATCTTGTCTGCGTTGGGCACTTCCTGCAGCGTGCGCTCAATCTTGTCGGCCACCTGTTCGGACATTTGTTGTGCAGTTGCACCCGGCCAGAACGAGCGCACCACCATCAGTCGAAAGGTGAAGGGCGGGTCTTCGTCCTGACCCAGCTGAAAATAGGCTGCCGCCCCCAGCACCATCAGAACGATCATCAAAAACCGAGTCAACGGTGCGTGTTCAACGGCCCAGCGCGATAGATTAAACCCCTTCTCGGGATGCAGATGTTGGTCGCTCATACCAACTTCACTTGCCCGCTGCGCCACTGGCAGCCGATGCCGGGACTTCCGTTGCTATTACTTTGCTAGCTGCTTGCGTACTGTTGACGCGTTCTGGAGAGTCTTTTTGCTTATATATAGTGACTTTTTGACCCGGTGATAGCACGTGCACGCCCGCCGATACCACTTGCATACCCGCCGTCAGTCCGCTAGCCACCACCAATTCGTTCCCATCCGCGGTTGCAATCACGACCGGCTGCAGTTTGACGGTCGTGCTGACAGGGTCGAACACCCAAACCGCCACCGACTTTCCGTCCTGTCGAAATGCGCTGGTGGGTAGTTTGATGACGCTCTGCGCGCTGCGATCCAATGCCTGGGGCGTGACGGTGACCGTGGCCCCCAACGCTGGCAACTCCTTGGCATCCAAGGTCGCTTTGACCGCAAATGTGCGCGTCACGGGATCAGCACTGGCTGACACTTCACGCACCTGCGCCCGCATGGCGGTGCTACTCCCCCATACGCGTACAGCGACGGATGTTCCCATCCTGATCTGCGCTACGAGATCTTCGGGGACCGCAAAGACCACGTCCCGTGGGCCATCGTGCGCAATGCGTAGCACGGGCGTACCTGCCGCTACGACCTGCCCGGGTTCTGCATCGACCGAGGTCACCACACCGGAAACGTCCGCCACCAGCGTGGTGTACCCTGCCTGATTCCCCTGACCCGCCCACTGCGCTTGCGCCTGCTCCCACTGGGCCTGCGCCGCCTTCAGAGCCGCTTCCCTGCGCTCCAGCTCGGCCCCGCTGATGAAGTTCTGATCGCGCAGATCCTTGAAACGTTTGAAGTCCGACGCCGCGAGATCCCGGTTGGTCAGCGCAACCGCCACTTGTGCCTGGGTGGCCCGGACGGCCAGTTGGTAATCCTGCGGATCGAGCTGCGCCAGCACATCGCCAACCTTCACCCGCTGTCCCAATTCCACCGAACGTCGGACAACCTTGCCGCCCACCCGAAACGCCAGCCGCGCCTCGACACGCGCACGCACCTCGCCGGCGAACTCAGCGCCTGACTGCAGGGAGCCCACTCCAACTGTCATGACTTTGACGGCTCGAATGGGTTCTTCCGGGGGTACTGGCTTGGAACACGCGGTCAACAGGGCCGCCGTTACCAGCACCATGGCGCCGCGTGGATTGAAGTGTGAGAGCATGGCAAACTTTTAATGACTGATTGGTTAGTAATTTAGGGTAATTGCAAATAGCTGTCAAGTTCGAGGGGATTTCGTTGGGGTCAACAGGCAAAATCCATTCCATGACCAACGCCAAGGCCACCCCTGCCCCCATCAGCCACTACGAGAACTTTCCTGTGGCGTCCTGGCTGTGCCCACCCCATCTGCGTGACGCTGTAGTGGCGCTCTACCACTTTGCCCGCACTGCAGATGACCTGGCCGACGAAGGCGATGCCACGGCGGTCCAAAGATTGTCAGATTTGATCGACTATCGGCAGGATCTGCTGAGTGTCTGCCACATCCCAGCCGGTGCCATCAGCGGTCGCTGGCCCCATGTTTTTGTGCCGCTGCGAGACAGCATCCGCCACCATGCCCTGCCGATACCGTTGCTGCACGACCTGCTGGACGCTTTCAAACAGGATGTGGAAAAAACCGCCAGTCGAGCGTGTTACAGCAGCCAGACTGAGCTTCTCGATTACTGCCGCCGCTCTGCCAACCCGGTTGGGCGCTTGCTACTGCACCTCTATGGGGTGACGACACCACCAGCATTGGAGCTGAGTGACGCCATCTGTACTTCCCTGCAGCTCATCAACTTCTGGCAAGACCTTAGTCGCGATATTCCAAGGGGTCGCTTTTACCTACCCACGGAGGAAATCGAACTGCATGGAGTACAGCAAGCTGATCTTCTGACCTTACGGCAGACACCATCTGCTACCCTTTTAATAGCTGCCTGCGCACTGGCCGCAAGGGCTAGCATGCTAAAAGGTGCTGCACTTGTGCATATGCTGCCCGGACGAGCGGGCTGGGAACTGCGCCTGGTCGTGCAAGGGGGTTTGCGAATTCTGGACAAAATCGAAGCCATGAAATTTGCCACGCTGGAGCGTCGCCCGATCCTGCACTGGTGGGACTACCCAGTCATGCTGTGGCGTGCGCTGTGGATGTAACGACATTGCCCCCAAGCTTGTCGCTTCGCGTACGGCGCTGCCCCCCAAGGGAGCCCTCACACCTCGGGGCGGCCCGGCGCTGTTCGATGTGCCCCCCACGCTTGTCACTTCGCGTACAGCGCCGGAATCACTCTGAGAGACAATGAGAGCTTATGACTCCTGCGCAATATGTTCAGCAAAAAGCGGCCGCATCGGGCAGCAGCTTTTACTACGCCTTTCTGTTTTTACCCGCACACCGCCGGGCTGCGATTACGTCGTTTTATGCGTTTTGCCGCGAAGTTGACGATGTGGTCGACGATACGGCCGACGCCGGGGTGGCCCACACCAAACTGGCATGGTGGAAGTCCGAAGTAGCCCAGTCCTTCGCAGGGCAGGCCCGTCACCCGGTGATGCAGGCGATGATGCCGCTGGCGGCCGACTTCGGCATCGAACAATGGCATCTGCAGGCCGTGATCGACGGTTGCCAGATGGATCTGGAACAAACCCGTTACCTCGATTACCCTGCCCTGCAGCGCTATTGCCATCTGGTGGCGGGCGTGGTGGGCGAGGTGGCCGCGAAGATCTTTGGACAGACGCAGCCCCAGACCACGGCCTACGCCCACACACTCGGCCAAGCCCTGCAACTCACGAATATCATTCGCGACGTTGGCGAAGACGCCATGCGGGGTCGCATCTACCTTCCGGTCAACGAATTGCAGCAGTTCGACGTCAAGGCGCACGAGATACTGAAACGTATCTACTCCGACCGATTTACCGCTCTGATGCAGTTCCAGGCGCAACGTGCCCAGCGGCTGTATGACGAGGCGCTTGCCCTGCTGCCAGTGGCCGACCACCGTGCGCAAAAACCAGGCTTGATGATGGCCAGCATCTACCGCGCGCTGCTTCGAGAAATCGAGACCGATCAATTCCAGGTGCTGCACCAGCGCATCCGACTGACACCGATGCGCAAGTTGTGGCTGGCGTGGAAAGTGCAAGCTTTGGGAAGAATGTAGGGATGGCCCCCACGCTTGTCGCTTCGCGTACGGCGCTGCCCCCCAAGGAGGCTCTCACACCTTGGGGCGGCCCGGCGCTGTTCGATGTGCCCCCCACGCTTGTA